>ODAI011710696.1_pt1 | contig 37253 bp, 65 predicted proteins | sample 1539321 | NCBI WGS metagenome assembly ODAI01 (sample SAMN02144231, study PRJEB22623) | gut metagenome | biome: sheep rumen | host: Ovis aries | place: New Zealand
ACCACATATTACCGTCTTCGTTGGGCTGTTCACTATCCCAGCACCGGCCATCTTCATCGACAATGGTGGCATTTTCTTCTACTTTTGCAATACCGCGATGAAAACACTCCTGGGCGAATTCATAGACGCGATCCTCAAAGTCGTGAGAATACAAGGTATCGATGAGCATTTTATTGGCTTCATCCAGGTTAATTTTCTCTTTCATACGCAATCAGGTTTTCTCTGACGGCCTCATACCGCCGAATGAATGTAATGTTGTTCTTGATTTGACGCGCATACGCACTGGAGGCTCCAGAATTATGCAGAGTTATGGCACAATCAATCGAGCGTGCAGGGTTATGGTAGTTCTGAACGATGCTGAACATTTCCAGGCTCTTCTCAATCGAGAAAGCGTCATCGTGAGTGTACCCCAGATGCGAAAGACGGTTGGCCTCCAGGACATAGATGGGCGTGATCTGGAAGATGCCATAGTCGTTGGTCTTTCCTATCGCATCCGGGTTGAAGCGGCTCTCCTTCATAATGATAGCGAGCTGGAGGATATTCCAGTCCGTCAAGGTATCATAGACCTGTACGACCGGCTCAGGCATTTCTTCAGCCTTTACGGGCTTCGATAGGCCGCCGACAACGATTCCCAACACGAAGCCGATACAAAACAGTGGTAAAATGTAACAATGTTGTTTCATTTCCTTTTCTTGTATATCCATTTGAAAATAAGCTTGATGACGTATAGAATGACGATAACCAGGACTAACCTGATTATAAATTCAAGCAATGAATCGTCAAGCCATAGTGGTGGAATATCGAACATTTTTCTCCTCCTTTTTAGCGGTTAAAGTAGTCTTGCTCACACTGGTTGCTTTCGTGTTCGAGCCACGCTTCCTCAGGATCGGGCATATCGGACATATCCACGTAGGCGTATTCATCGATTTCGTCCTCGTGGTCAAGCAGAAATTCCAGGATGTCTTCAAGGATTTCCACGCTTAAGTCCTCACCATCCCAAGTCAGGTTCTCGTAAGACGAGCTTCCATCAAGGGAGATATGCTTCTGGCCGTCAATGGTGTGAAGGTCGATTTTGTCGAGCGTAAACGTATGTTCACACAGCGTATCATACTGGAGAACGGGAGAGTAGCCTTCCTCGATGTTCGAGATATAAAGCTTCTGAAGGTCGTAGTGCGCGAGAAGGTCGTAGATTTTCTCGATGATTTCGCGCTTCAATTGTAAGATTTTCTGTTTCATTTTCCTAAGCGATTAAAGTGTGTCTGCACCGCCAACGCAATGTCGTGGCACAGGTTCTTGCTACTGAATTTCATGCGGCAGTCCATACCCCCCCCAGTAGAATCCGGGAGACGGATGTCGATGAACTGGGAATTCCTGATTGCTTCAACCAGGATTCGTTCATTTCTTGTCAACATACTTCTGCCGTATATTAGTGAGGTCAAACGGAGGATTGCGGAATTTGCAGCATCCCCAGTGATTTATGTTATTCTTCGGGCAATCATAGACGGGAATGATTTGTCCCCAGTTGCCTTTTACTTCAGTGCGCTCCAGGTTGGAGCATCCTTGGCATTCCACTCTCATATCAGTACCAGCTTAGTTTGTTGCGATCCCATTCAAAGCTGAACGAGGGGAAAATCTGAGACAATGACGTGCTTATCCGATTCTTCCTGGAGAACGGCATATCCTTCACGTAGAACAGGACATAGTTATCACCCAGGGAAAACTCTGATTTCTTAAAGCCGGACGGAACCAAAGTGGCCTTCAGCCATTCCTTGATTGGATTATTTTTCTTAGCCATAGCTATTCCTCCCCGCTGACTTCGAAAACGGTCGGAGCACCGTCTTCCTGGGCGTTATTCAAAAATTGCTGGTCATATTTTGATTTACCGCCCTCGACATACGCTTTATTGATGGCTTCTTTCTCGTCCTCAGCCTCAACCACCACATCGATACTGGTGTGGTAATACAGGGTTACTTCATACTTTTTCATCTGCTTTCTTTGTTGTGGCACGCCGTTTCTTTGACAGCGCACCGGATTTGAATAATTGCTGCTTTCTGGCACGATAACGCCGCTTGGCCTCAGTCCAGTATTCGGTCGGACGAGAAAACGCGGCTCTCCTGGGGGCAGGGTGGAGAATATGCTGGATGGTGCTCTTACTGCACCCGAACATCGTAGCCAACTGACGCTGGCTGTAACCCTGGGAACTCAGGATGGAAACTGCACGCACCTGTTCCGGTGACAGTTTCCTGCGAAGGTCGAACTGCGTGCCTGCAATCTTGACCTTCTCGGATTTGTAAGGCATTACATAATAATCAGTTTTGAGGTTGCTTTCCAGTTTCGAGATATTTGCAAAGGTTGTTTAGACCCTTGCCTGAGACGATGCCCTTGCCGGAATAACCGCCGGTGAAGGGCCAGTAGGTGATGATGAGCGCACCCCTGCGGAACGTGACGTACAGGTCATTCTCTTCCAGGATGCTCCCGCCGATGTCATTTATTCTGGAGCGCACATACTCCATTCTGTCTTGCACGGCCTTCTGCCGTTTTTCTTTCCATTCTCGTGTTCTTGACATTTGAATTGTTGATGTTAATGGGTAATCAGGCAGTTTTATATGTCGCTATACATTATTGATTGCTGACCTCCCGAAGAACGGCGTCCCGCGATCTCATCGCAGGACGGCGACCGCCTCCTGCCATCAAGATCGCGGTTCCCGTGTCTTTGGAGGACACATGATACCACACTGCCATTTTGAACCCAAGCCATATTGCCGTTTAACATTGTTGCCATCCAGCGTTGTGATACGATTCTCTACCAACTTGATTAAATCCATCTTGATTCTGTTGGGCATCGCTTCGCCTGAGGATAGTCAGGGTAAGCGATGCCGAACAGAATGTGTAGATGGAATTATGAACTCCAACGCACTCTGGCAACCTGGCCGTATTACCACGCTTCCAGTATCATTATGGTCTGGTACATTTCTCTATTCCTTCGATGTTAGACATCCAATTGCGGGGCCTGGAATCTTCAGGCCGCCAAGTCGATAAGCTGGCCGCCTGAGGTGGAATGGCCCCGCATTACTGGATGTCTGTCTGAATATAGACCACCCAGATACTGGAGGTTGTACTACCTTGATGCCTTCAAAGATGTGATACATAGCTCTATTGTTCCGATTCTGCCTGCGTGATGGGATAGTCGTCCTGGCCCTCCTCTGTGACCTGTGAAAGCGGGTCACGAGGGAGTGCCTGGACGAGAAACTTATCCACGCAGGAACATAAATTGAACACCTCTTAGACATCTTGATTGTATTATCCTTCGCTGTTCTCACTTGGACTGGTGCATTCCTGTATAAAGCCGATTGATTAGACGGAGCCTTGGCCTTCAAGCACGAGCGAGGCGACATAGTTTGTCGCCTTACTCGTCTGCTGAAGGCTATATGGGCCGTCTAAATGTGAACAAACCAATCTTGAACAACGCATTGCACTATTATTGCCGTCCTCAAAGATTCTGATACATTACTCTACGATTGTGATTGAAGGATCACAGCGATCCTGGAAGGTTCGGAGATGAGCTCGTGAGTACTACGAATGAGCTCATCTACGGTTCTTCCAGGAGTTAAGGGGTGATCGTTCTGAAAACATAATCATCTTGGTACGGCGCATTGTATTCTCTCGCCAAAAGACTACCCGGAGGCGCATTACTCTACCTGACAGATGTGCGAGCTGCTGAGCTGCCTGGATAACTGGGACACTGCCCCAGTTCAATCCAGGTATTGGATGCAGCTCGTATAAATCCGTTCCGGGCACCATCTATGGCAATTTGCGGCCACGGATTACTTGTTAAGTTTGGCGCGTTTCTTGGCGGCCCACTCTGCACGCTTCTTGTCAATGTCGATGCCATTGTCATCGATGGCCTTCTTCATGCAGGCAAGCATACGCCATCCGTCACTGCCGGACGCACTGTACTCGCCAGCCAGTTCCTCCAGGTATGCGATGGAACCGGCCTTGTTGAGCTTCTTGTTGTACTTGCCGGTCAGGACGGCACCGTGGAAGAGGATGAGGTTCTGGAGGGTGTAGTAAGCACCAGAGCCCTTGTAGGCTTCAACCCAGGCTGCGCTCTGCTTGGTGTCCCAAGGGAGCTTGGTGCGCTCGTAGTTGAAGTTGGCTACGGCCTTGTACAGCTCCTGGGGATTCTTAGCGCGTTCGATGGCCCACTTGTAGTGGTTGAGCGGGCTGATGAACTTCTTGTAGAAGTCGGCCACGAAGACGTTGGTACCGCCGATGGTCTTGTAGGGAACACCCTTGCAGTGTTTCTCCTTCAGGCCATCGAAATACTGCTTCAGCACCTTGAAGTAGTCCTCGGCCATCTTTACGGCGACCGTCTGGTTGAACCAACGGTTGCGCTTCAGGAAGTTCTCAGGGTCGTTGGCGGCGAGCTTGGCCTGGACGCGGAACTCTTCGACCGTCATTTCCCAGGTGTACTCGTAACCCTTGCAGTGCATGGCCTTCGTGTAGTCACCGCCGTACCAGTGCTTGCTGGAGAGCATACGGAACATCTGGGCCATAACCCAGCGTCTGAAGAGACGGCGATCGGGAACGGTACCCTCAGCCATGATGCTGGCGAAGACGGGATCGTTCTCATCGATTGCGGTGGGAACGCCGTTTACCATACGGACGAGGATTTCTCCTGCTGCGCCCTGGACGGCAAAGAGGCCGGTCACGTCATAACCAGCGGCTGCGAGAGCCTGGATGCGGGATGCAGCCTTACCAGTTGCGGTGTTCGGGTTGGCGGCGGTTGCGGTTGCAGAAACGTTCTTCTTGTGAGCGTTCTTGACTTCGATGGTGAGTTCGGTGCCACAGGTAGGGCAAGTTACGTTTGTTTTCATAAGGCGTTATGAATTAAATTGTTAATAATTTGTTACTTTTCTATCCATTTACGGAGGATGACCAAATCGCGGTCGTTGTTTGATTGCCAGAACCACTGTCCGGCGGTGAAGACCTCACTGACATTGAACGAACCGTTCAGGATGCAGATGAGTATGTAGAGTTCGAGAGAAGCCTGGGAAACCTCACGATTGTCCCCATAGAGCATATCGTCATCTTCCAGTTCGGGCTCAGGAAGAGCGCGGAAGTAGTTTCTGCTCTTAGATTGGCTCCTCTCAGACGGGATGGAGTGCTTGTAATGCTGATAGAGGGTTTCAATTTCCTCCAGCATTTCAGCAGAGCTGACGCGTTCAAGACCGAGCTGACCTTCGTACTGGCCATTCTCGATGATGAACTTGCCGTCAACTTTCAGGTTGCGGTTCTCGAAGTCAACTTTGAATCGTTTGCCTTCATTGACCGCCTGGATGGTTTCTTCCCAGATGTTTTGCATAATGATTTCAGATTATTGAACTCAGAGGTTGTTGTACAAGCCTGTAATCGTTCGATTGAAACGCCGGTTGTCTGATGATCAGCCAGCTGAATTACAGCTGGGTGATCACTCTTTTCCGAAACCGGCGTATGACAACCCAACCTCATTGTTCAGGTTTGTTGATGTACTTCAACGTTATGCCCTCATTAGACTGGTGTGTTTCTCTACGGTTTTGATTAAGCATCAGATACAGATGGCGTAACCTGTATGAAAGAAGACGTTAACCTCGATATGTCTTCTGCAATACAGGTACACGTCATATTAGCATCTGATCCTGTAAAACGAATCTAACCTTGGGCACCATTATCACACTTTCTTCCAGCCAACTGCGGGTGCATTTCTGTATTGCAATGATATAGGACGACTGAGAAGCCAAAGTGAACCGGGAAGCGTCAGATAAGACGCAGCCAGGTTCCCTGGGGCTTATTCCAAGTCGTCTCATTTGAATTCGCGCAGTTCCACTGGAAGTTCTTGCATTGTCGCATCGCGTTCCATCACAACTTCGGCACACTTCTGTACTCTTGCGATTCAGCACGCCGCGAATCCTGACAATATCGACAGAGTTGGTGTCGAGTATTTCAGGAGTTTGCGCGGCGTGCGGGAAAATCTCTGTTGACAGGAACATAACCGTTGTGCTACGGGGCAAATTCAAGCTGTATAACGCGTTTCTGTAATCAATCGATGTTGGCTGTTATCGCCAGAAGTTGAGTCACGGGCACTGTAGAATAGACAGTGCCGGAGACTCTTTACTTCTGGTTAGAACAACAGCGAACTAAACATTCCAGCTTTCATTTACCGGCTTGCGTTAACCTAAAGTGATGCTACAAGTGTATTGTAAACGGCCCTCCGCGTGACGATTGCATTCTGCATACATCCCAGCGTGAGGTACCCTTCAATTTCCTTCTCTGTTTTCTGGCGGTTTGCGGTCACGTTCCTTCCACGGCCTCTGGCAATACAGCCATCCTTTCCGCTTACAACGTAACCGAGGCCACCGATCTTGCGCTTCCCAGTCACCACGGCCCGCAGGCAATCCATCACGAACACATTCAGAGTGTCGATGTCCTTGCGAACATTGCAGACTGGAAGGATTTGGGTAGCCCAGCTGAACTCGCCGTTACCCTTGTACAGATACCGGTTGACCGCGTTCACGGCCTTCTTCAGAGAAACCCCGCGATTCTTGATGGTACGGTGTTCAATCTCTTTCTGGAAGGTCTTGATGCGTGTCGAGGATAAGGAAATGTCGGCACCCTTGATGGAATAGCCGAGGAACTTGAACCACTTGTCGGCGGTCAGGTACTCGACCTTCTTGGGGTTGAGCTTCATTTCCATTTTTCCCAGCCCATCCTGGAGGATTTGCATTGCCTTCTCGTAGTTCTCGCCCAGGAAGAGCATATCATCCGAGTAGCGAATGTAGAACCCACCCAGGTCGGCAAGCTTCTGGTCAACGTGGTACAGGATGGCATCGGCGAGGAAGGCGGCGACTGCGCAACCTTGTTTGAGAGACTGGAAGGATTCACACACCTCTCCGTCCTCATTAAAGAAGACATCGCTGTGATAGTACTTCCGCAAAACATCGATAACGGCAGACTTACCGTGACGCTGTTCAACCTTGTCGAACACTCCGTCAATAAAGCGGATTGGAACCGAATCGAAATACTTGCTGAGGTCTGACTTCCAGCCACGAATGTTACCTTTGGTCTCACAGACGATACGACTGACCTGCTGCACGACCTTGCCGCATCCGATTCCCTTCTGGTAGGACTTGCACGCCGGATGAATCATATCCGGGCACAACTCAAACAGGAGGTCGTTTGCGATACTGAGGACGATGCGGTCAATCGGTTCGTTGACATAGACCGTTCTGAATTCCCCAGGAGTGTCCTTGGGGATTTTTGCTGTGTGTGGCGGTGAAATTTGATACCGCCCTTCCTTGATGGCCTGGTAGATGGCCGCACGGACTTCAGGCTTGGCAAGTTGATAAAGCTGATCGCGCCTTACGTCCTTACCAATGCCCTTTCCGATGGCGTACTGCCAGCGTTCCATTTCAAAGAACATTGATAGAATTTTGTCTTCCATATAACTATGCTGCTATAAGTTTGAGTTCGATTGCGAGGTCGCGCATTTCCTCATAGGCGATAGAATGGCAACCTGCGTGGAGAACATCATGGAGGTAGGCTCGGATTTCCCAGCCTGAGCTGCTGTAACCCTGGGTGATTGCCCTTTCTCCAGACGTGAAGGAGTTTTGATTCTCGTGCCACCGGCAAATGAGCTTCCACAGACGCTTACATTCATCTATGGTCACTTTCATACCCTTGCTGGTTTCAACGATTCCTTTATGGAGCCGCATCAGAACATTGCCGCCACGATAGATGTCCGAGTTGTCGGAATAGCAGTAGGGAATGTTGTTGATATAGCCGAGGTGGTACAGGTCACGATAGACGGTTCTGTCACCGGCTTCGATGCGCTCGGAGATTTCTGTTCGTAGCGGTTCAGGGAGCTTTTCGAGGATGCGTTCTTTTTCGGACAACGCCACCACACGCTCACGTTCAGCCTGGCGGTTCGCCGCATTTGCACGGTAAGTTGCGAGGCCCCTGCGAATCTTGGCGGTTCTGTCGATGTATGCCTGGTAAGTGCCCTCGCCGAGAATGGCATCGACAACCTGGTCGGTCGTCATCCCTGCCTTCAGACAACGCAGGGCTTTACGCATTTTGTTCACGCGTTCCTTCTTCAGTTCACGGTACCAGTCGTGTGCCTCGCAACGCCAGTCAGCGTTCTTGGTGTTGATGACCTTGCTGATGCTTACTTCGCCGGAAATCTCGCAGAACATCTGCATATTATTCCAGATACGAACCACGAGATTTTCCTTCTCGCTCTTCAGCGTTTTGTCATCCTTGTATTTCTCAATGGCCTGGAGCAAATCGATGGCCTGATCGAAGAGGAAGCTCATCTGCGTTTTCTCCGGCGTAACCTCGTTGCATTTCGGGCAGCAACCAAAGCCGCTCCATCCCCAGTTCGTTCCGCAATCCACATAAAGCGGAAGCGTCAGGTAGTTGCCAGGAATAGCGGAAGTCATATAGCCCTGATGCTTGGAGGTTGAGCTGGAGAAACTTCCGTTTTGAATGATGTAGCACCGGTGGCCGTTCTTGAAGAAGAATATTTGGCCGATGACGGTGCGATAGGAATAGAGGCGTGTCCCTTCTGCCCAGAGATTATCTGATAAGGCCACGCGTTCCTTCAGTTGGTGCGCCCACTTATGGGCGGTATCGCTTCTTGAATATCCCATAAAAATGATGTGTTACTGTTAAAAGAATAGTTTCTTATGAGAGAAAAGGAGTGAAAAGTTGACCACTAATTACTCCCAACGACAATGATTGTCGAGGATTGCATACTCACACAACTCGAAGTGCTCGGCGATTGTAGCCATTCCGTCAATGAAGGCTTCCTTGGCCGCCTTGGTACGGAACGTCTTTTCGATATACTCGCAGTCACAACCGCACAGCTCTCCAGTTTCGTTGTACGCTTTCTTCACTCCGGTAAAACCCTCTTCCTCAAAAACGGAAAGGGCCACGCTGTTCATAAGCAGTACTTTGAGTTTGTAAGCCATGTCAATCCCAGATTTCTGCATCTACAAGGAGGGTGGCGACATCAGCAAGCTCCAACCAATTCTCACGATCCCAGTCAAAGCTGGCATCTTCCCATTCAGCGTGCTCCACGTCCCAATCCTTCAACTGCAATTTGTTTTCATACATACGGATTGCTCTCACCGGGAACTCACGGTAAACCTCCAGGTTAATCGCCCAGGGACGCTTGGAATCGTCCGTGAACTCTATGCCGTGTTTTCCGAGTTTGTTGAGCGTTTCAAGGACGGCCATCTTCAGGCTTGTCCTCTGCGCCCGGAACTTCTTAAGGTCGGAGCGCAACTGTGTCTTTCCTTCCATTAGGCAATGTCTTTAATGAGTGCTTCCAGTTCTTCCTTAGTTGCGAACGCATTGAAGCCGTCCACCTCAGGGAGATAGTCAAAGATGTAGTTGATCCAGCCAGTATAGATGTCGCCGGGCCAAATCTCCACCTCGTCATCTATCGATGAATACTCATCGTTACGGTAGCCGTATATTGACAGGCCGCCCTTGTTGACTTCGAGGCGTGTGATGTAAAAATCGCACGGACAGTTATCGTTTCTTGGATTCGCGGGAACGATAGGCATTTCGCTTTCATCCTCGTCATCATTGACGAAGCTTACTGAACCGCCGAGCGCAACCACGGCTCTTTTCAGGAGGTTGTATTCAAGCCCACTGAGCCGTTGCGATATTTCCCAGGTATTTGTCGTTTTCATACGCATTTTTAATTATGCCCCGCCGCGTCAAAGCGGCGGGGCGAAAAATCGACTTCAATGCTACCGCCGCTTAAATGGCCGCAACAGCACGCACATAGTAGTAGTTGAACTTGTTGCCGCCGGCCACGTAGCCACCATAGAAGAAGTCCACGTACCAGGCGGTGTTGGCCGAGTACCCCGTGGAGGCCCACGCCAATTCAGTCAGTAGATCGCCGCCATGTTCCTCCAGGATTGCATTGATTTCATCCTTAAAGAACAGGATAGCGAACATTTCATGCTTGCTGGGAAGTTCCTTACCGGCTTTCTTGGCATACGCCATAGCCTCATCCCAGGTCATTTCCTTCTCGCTGTGCTTAGCGTCCAGATACTTGTTGATGATGGGGATGAAAACGGCCTTGCGTTCCTCGTCCCAGGTGGGATTCAGGTTGGAAAGGTCGGATTTGACCTCTGTGGTTTCTTGGCTGGGAGCGTTCTCCACAACCACTTTCTTTGTTGTAGCAGCTTCGTGTGCGGAAGCTTCAGCGATGGTTCCGAGATGCTTTGCGATTTCCTTTAGGGTTCTCGGTACGCCCTCCAGGAAGTTGAGTTCAGCCTGTGTCATAATTTACTGATTTTGTGATTGTTAATGATTAGTCTTCTTCCATCCAGAACGATCCGTAACTGATGGCCTTACCGATATTGGTGAAAGATTCATCCATTATCTCTTTGGCGGTCAGTGTTTGTCTTGAATCGTCAATCAGGTTTTCGATTTCCAGCGTTCCTTCTTTGTCTCCAAGCGTGATGTACTTGCTTGAACGGGCACCGAAATTCAGCTGGATAAAGAAATCTGTGTGCCCCTCAGCGACCAGCTTAAACAGGTGGTCAACGGACGTTACTTTGGTGAATTTTGCCATATCAGTTCTCCTTTTCTACATAGGTTTTCATATAGCCTTTCTTGAAGTACTCACGAGCATATCGCGCCTTCGCAATCCTGCGGGCTTCTGCGACACTTCTCGCGCTTACATAATATGTTTCCCAGGGGCCGTAATGGAAATCCACATCGACCTTGTATCTCTGATAACCGTTAGCCATAGACGACCTCCCCGAAGATTACGAGCTGGAGGAGATTCCAGGCGGTATAGAAGTCGCCCATCTCATCAATCCACAACTCCTTTGCGTAACGATACCCCTCGTCAGTCTGAGCAGCCTCGATTATATCTTCCAGACCGATCCGATAGACCGGGTAATAAACACAATTCTCGAAGCCGTCAGAATACTTTTCGAGATGGTGGAAGTGCTTAGGGTAGAGAGGCTGGAAGGTCGCAACCTCGTCAGGCATTATCTCGTCATCGCCTCTGTCAACGATGTCGAGCTTGCCTCCGGCAAGAAGGACGTTCGCCAGCTTATCTTCCCAGCAGTCACCCTCACCCTGGTCGCGGAATTTCTGGAATTCCTCAGGGGTGAAGATGTCGAAAGTGTTATCGCCATAGGTGGCGGTGCTGAGGAAGTCAACCAGGTTTTCGTGGTCGAGTTCCGTGATTTTGTATTCAACTTTCATAGAGGTCGGTTTTATGAATTTCGAACCTGGTGATGTCGTCATCGTGGTCAAGACCAACTTCCCAGGTTAAATCATCCTGATAGCCGCTTTCAACATACTCTTTCAGTTTCTGGCAGCAATCCTCTTCATCTTCGAAAAGACCTTCGAAGTGTTCGTAGAGATGGAGTTCAAGGGCATCCTTAGCCGCTTTCAGCGTGGTATAGACACCGAGAACCCAGACGCTCTCGCCTTTGTAGTCGGCGTAGAGCATTGTGATTACATAGACTTGCATAGGGCGTGATTATTTAGTCCAACGGATTTCAAGGTCTTCAATTTCCTTGCAGATTTTCTCGGCGGCTTTCGCGGTTAGCTTGAAGTCATCATTCCAATGCTTCTCGATAACCGAGCACTGGGAGAGTAGGTCGGCAACGCCTTCGATTACCATACAGACCATATAGCCTTCAGCGTCACTGAACGGGCAATGCAGGCTCTCCATTCCGAAGTTGTCCTTGCAATAATCCCAATACGCATCCGCTTCCCACAGCCACTCACGCAGATACTCGAAAGCCGTGTACCTGTCATAAGTCAGGGAGCCATCCGCATTCGGAGCTTCAGTAAGGACGTAAGCGAAATCGCTTCCGTAATGGGTTTGGCCTACATAGCCATCGATATGGTCGATGATGTAGTTCCTACAGTATTGAATAAAGCTTTCCATTACTCGTCCTCCTCACCGTTTTCGTCCTCATTGCTGAGGAAATCGTTGAACTCATCCACGAGCTCGTCATCGTCCATTTCCCAAACGCCGTACAGGTGCGTCTCTTCCAGGAATTTTTCGATGACTTCCTCGCTTATGTCAGGGAACCTGGAAGTGAGGACTTCGGTCGCCCAGGGCTTGTAGTCCCAGTCGTCCTTGTCAATTACGTCCTCCCAGTTGTCATCATCGTACACCTCGTCACGCCACATCTCGCAGTATTCCTCAGCCTCATACTCGTCCATCGTGACCAGGTTAGCGTAGCCGTTGAAGCGGATGTACGGATCCATATAGCGGTTCTCTTCCCACTTCTCGGTGCCATCTTCAAGCACCCTCTTCTTACCGCCATAAGACCAAGCACGAATCGCTTCATCCACCGTACAACCCCACGTCTCCCAGAAGGATTCGTCAAAGTTGTAGATGGTGTCATCGTAATTGTTGGAGTTTTCCAGATGCTCATTCACGAGCCGGATTTTATCTTCCACTTCAAGCTCTCCCCACTGTTCGAGGAAAAATTCTTTTCGTGTCATTTTAGTTTTCTCCTTTTAGTTTAGAAGTTAATCGCTTTCAGCCTCGTCCTGAGAGGATAGAAGGCGTGGTCATACTTACGGCTTTCCGCGCCTTCAAGAGCACGCATCAGCCATTGTGTCGGAGTTTCGCCGTCAACGAAGAAGGTCTTGTACAGAATCTCATCCAGGTCTTCAACCTTATGAACGATGTACTCGATGTCTTCCTCAGTGATCTGGCGACAGATGACGAATGAATCGTAGATGGAATCGTCCCACTCACGGATTACCACGTACTCGCCAGCAACAATGAACCAAAGCTCTTGCTTGCTGTCAGGTACATAGAGTTTATGAGACGATTCATAAGCATAGTTATCGATTTCTTCAGAGGCGATCTCGGAATTCCCGCAGTCAAAGCAACCTCGTAGGTAGCCATAAACTGTGCTCTCGCAATTGTTGTCGAACCGGCAGATTTCTGCCAGCGGGCCAAGTTTCTTTACTTCTGCATTCATAGTTAGTCCTCCATCAGTAAGGCATTGAGAATGAGTTGCTTCAGTTCGCTATAAGGAATTTCGGCCTGGAGCACTTCGTCATCCATTCCGTAATAGTTAGCAAGTTCAGAGGCCCAAACCTGGAGTTTCTTACGCGATTCGGAATCACGATTCCAGCCATGATAATGCCACCATTCCTGCGTTAAGTCGTACCGGTTTCCTCTCACGCGATCGTTCTGCGCAACCCATTGGCCGTCTTCCAGAAGGTCAACCTTGCGGTTTCCTGGGAGAATTACTATCACGCTCGGATTTAAGTAGTGACAGGCATACATTATATCAACAACCCATTGAGCCGTTGTTTTGAAACCGTCTTCCTCATCCTCTTTGTAGAGAGAACAGAAGCACCCCTCGTTGACGTAATCCCAGTCCTCTACGAAGTAGCTGGAATCTCTGAGACGAACCGAAACTTCAAGGCCATAAGTCTTCCAGATGTAAGGGTTGTTCTCTTCCGGTTCAAACCCATCAATCCAGGCAACAACGACCGAAATGTACTCGGTTATGTTGAGGTAGAATGTTGCGGACGGGCCATTCTTGGTCTGGGAATCCGCAATCGCATCGTGGGCCGCCCCTTCAAGGAACGATGCCACTTTTTTGATTAAGTCTTCGCGTTTCATAGGTCTGGAAACGGTATTTTAAGTTGGTGTTTTTCGTCCCACCTGCGCTCTTCCTCACGGCGTTCAATCTCTTCCAGCTCCTCTTTCGCAGCATCAGTCTGAGGTTCATAATACGAACCTTGATAGACCTCGCAGAATTCGTAAATCTCGTGGTCGATACTGTGGTCGTAGTCGTAGCCGCCGTGAAGGGTTGTCAGGTAACATATCAGATAGCTGAGGTAGAGGTCGATTTTACTATCGTTCTCCACAGCTTCAACAGTCAGGCGGCGCAACCAATCCTCCAGGTCATTATCCATAAAGGAAATGAAACCGTCACGGGACGTATGGTTGCGCCTGATCATTTCCGCGAGTTTATCCCGAACGGGGACAGCAAGCTTGACCAATTTCCCCAGGAATTCGGATAGATTCTCCACTTCCAGGGTGCAGAAAATGCGGTCTGTAGAAAAATTGTACTCTCTGGGAGATACAACCTCGGCGAAAATGAGTTTGAAGTCGGACAAGTTTAGTTCGCGCTTAACTATGGATTCGTACCAGTCAACGTAGTTTTCGGCCACGTCACGCTCGTAGTCCTTATAGTTCAGCTCCCACTCGTCTGTACGGGTGATTCCGCGTTCCCGGCAATCTTGCAGAAAACCGTCATCAATATCGCTGCTTTCCCAGATGGATTCATAGAACCCTGAGAAGCAAGGTATTTGGATGTCTTTTATCTGTGTCATAGGTCAGAATTTTAGTCAATCCAGAACTGGCCGCAATGAGGACAATGCCAACCGCACGGGATTTCGTTTTTGTAATAAACGTCACGGTGGCGTTTGAAGTCTGTGTCTCCACAAGTGCAGCCTCCAGCTTTGAACACCCGGTCGTATTCGGCCTGAAGAGCAAGCTGTGCAGCAGCCGTGGAAATTTTCACGCTCTTACGCGTTTCATTCTTGTAGGAGAACTGAGGTTCATCAAGGTTCCTTGTGAAGTCGCTGTACATTCCGAAAATACTTTCCAGACTGTAGTGGTCGCACGCAGAAACGATGAGGTTTTCACGCTTAAACGGGAACTTGCAGTCAATCTCGATATTCTCGAAATCACCGGAGCCCTGAACCGTGTCAATAATGCCAACGGCGAACGTTCCCTTAAAAATGATGGTCTTGAAGTCGTCCTTCGGTTCCTTGCAGTTCACGAAGTTCTCCAGATCGAGCGTGAAATAGATGCGCAGGTTGCCACCGTAGCTGGCATTTGCAACAACAGATTCGAGTTGCTTGTCCTGCTTGCTGCCCTTCTTGATTCCGAGCTTCCGGCGAATATTGGCAACCTCCTGCGCTTCCGATGTGTTTCTCCAAGGATTGCAAAGGAAAGCCTCGTGCCAACCGTCAGCATCATAGCCAAGGTCATAGTAGCAGGCGAGAGTACTGGTATTTCTGATGAGGTCATGCACCGGATCGCTTTCATCGTGTTCCCACAACCAATCGCGGATTTCATCATAATGCTCATCAAACTCTTCCTCCATATCATCGCCGATCATCTCCTTACGGATTTCATCGAGGTAGTATTCCTCCGGGAAATCCCACCACTCACCCAGCTTTTCGGAAATAGGATAGAAGTTGTTCTTAGCGATGCACTCATTCAACAGTTTCGGCTGCTCGGACAGGTCGTCACGATAATCAATGTAGTAGAGATCAACGTGACTGGGCATATAATCTTCCCAGGTTTTAACCTCCACTTCTTTGACTTCCAGACCGCTTTCTGGGAAGAGCGTGTGATTGTATTCGGCCAAGAAGTTCTCGGCCTCTTCGCGGGAGTCAAAAGCACTGTCGTTGAGCTGGTCTCCCTCAGCATTCAAGACATTGTAAATCTTTTTCATATCCGTGCTTATCTTTGTTGTTTGTTATTGCGCTTTGATTGCAAGCATAGAAACTCCATCCAGCGTTACAACACTTGTTTTATGCTTAACGTGATACGGGTCTTTTGCATAGAGCTGGGTGCAGGCGGCATCCTTATAATATGCGGTTCCATAGATTTTGTATGGGCCGGTAATGTAGGTGTAATGCTTCCACCAAACGGTCAGCACATAAGACCTTCCGTTATAGGTTCCTCCGTCTGTATGTTCCATAGCTATTTGATTCTTTCGTCACCAACCCTGATGACATATCGACCGTCTTCTGGAAGGCATTCGTAGGTGAGACACCATTCTTCTCCAGTCCAGTGATACGAGAACATAGCCGCGATTTCCGCGAGAACTTCAGGCATTTCCTGGGCGTTGTCATCTGAGAAGATAACCTCCAGGCCACCGGTTATGACGTTCACGGTAGCGTGCGTGACGAGTTCGATTTGATGTTTGATTTGAAGGTCAGTGAGTTCCATACTAAAAGTGTCTGTTAGCATAATCCTTCAGGAAATACTTGTAGAGCTTTGCGCGATGCTCAGAGCCAAGTTCCACCCAAAAACGGTTCATTACCGCGTTCGAACCATAACGGTCGTACATGGCATCGAACTTCTGGTAGAAATGCTCGGCCATCGTGCAATGTTGAGAGTAGTCACCCCAGCACTCACGAATGATATTGTCGCTGGAGCCGTAGTTGTAACCGAAATACACCCACTGGTTTACGATTTCGTAACCGAAGTGCTTAGCAACCAATTTGAGAATCAGGCTGCGGATTTTCTTTTTCAGCTGCTTCATTATAAGTCCTCCTTGATTTTAACGATGTTCTCACGATGGATGACCTGGGAAGGGTCGGCCATAATTTTCTCTATGGCCGCGTTTCCAACGATTCCTTCAAACTCATCCCTGTCGCTGATGGAAGAGCCGTACAAAATATCGGCGGGGACATCCACTTCAACACGGACGCAGATGTCGAGGTAAACGAGATATGCTCCTTTCATTGCCGTACTATTTTAATGTGATGTTGTACTTGTTGAGAATTTTGGCGAGCTCATCACAACGCTTTGCATAGTCTTCAGAATAGTCCTCATCACAACGTATGCAATCCATACCGTCACCCATCGTTTCGTAGAGGAGTGATTCAAGCTGGTTAACGAGATTCTTCCTGAGATCGCGCTGGGAGATTATGCCTTCCAGATATTCAATCGTACTTGTCTGTTCAACAATACTTTTGGAACCTCTGATGTCGCAAATGACGAACTTTATGAGGTTGTCAATAGAGCACCGGGTAGGCATATTGACTTTCATTTCAGCAATGTCACGCATTACCTTGTCGCCGTCATACATCCAGTGCATCGGCTTGATATGGTTGCGGATATACCACTGAATCTGGTCGAAATTCTCGTCCTGGAGGGAGATGAACTTGCATAAGATTCCCTTCAGGCTGCCTACGATCGAGTGGTCGGGATAACTCCAATCATCCGGGCCGTTCTCAATAGAACAATAGATTTTCCCGATGTCGTGGAGAGCAGCCACACGCCACATCAGCGGTTCATCGGGGAACATTTTCTTTGCTTCCGCGATTACCATCATCGTGTGCGTGAGTGCAGAACCTTCCAGATGATACGTCTTATGCCCACCGATACCGTCCAGTTTCTGGAACTCAGGGCAGGCGATGATTTCCTCTAAAGTTGTGATCATGGCTGTAGATATAAAAAGGGCCAACTTGCCTGGAAAGGTTGTGCGATGCAACAAAACCAATATCAAAAGCAAGAACCTCAGAACCACTGGCGAGAACAAGAGCAAAACCCTCCGGATTATGTCATCCATCATTGGGAACTAAGCTTTTGTGGCCTGAGACATTTTTGATGAATTAATTTTGTTAATATAAAGTACACAACCTAACCAGGCATTCAATGCGGTTTCATGCAGGCAATCAGTCACGCATTTAGAAGGCCCTGGTGGATTACTTGCCAGATTTCATTAGGGCTGTATAAGCACCCTTCAGGCGGTTAGGGATAACGATTTTGAGATTCTGAACCTCACGCAGAAGTTCCTGACGCTTCTCACGCTCGTCCATCTCAATCTTCTGCTCTTCGCGGTCGAGCTCCGCATTGACGTGAAGATACTGGGTGCGGGCAAAGCGGTAGTCTTCGTCCATTTTGAGGTTGATCGCCTGGGCATCGTCAATCATCGCCTTCTTCATTCCGTTAAGCTCGGACTGATAGCTGCGATGAAGAGCCTGGAAATCGAAGTACACCGCATCAATATTGTCGGTGGAAACGGTCAGCTCATACTCCGTTACGATGGTGTCACGGCCATTCTCCTTGACGGTTCTGGGGTGAGTGACTTTCTGCATCGCATCGATACGGGCATTGCTTAATGCGCCGCCCTCGTGGATGTACTTGCCGATGACGGAGCACTGCGCTTCCAGCGTAAGGTAATGCTCAACTTGGCCGATCGAGAGCCGTGCGAACATATCCTCTTCTGTCACGTGAACCGGCTGGGAAGGAGAGACGTTTCCCTTGCGGCGAAGTTCGAGTGCTTCGCGGGCCACCTCATTCTTCCAGGATTTCGCCTCTTTTTCAAGGCGTTCCTTCTCTTTGATGGCCTCACGGATGAAAGCAATGAGGGCGTTGTTCTCAGCGATGGATTCGATGGCGGTCTTAATCTTGCTGAGACCTTCAAGGTTGACACCTTCCTGTGCAAGAACACGCTCAGGTGTTCCGATAATGCCGATACGCTCGGAATAGAACTGGATGCTGGCGAGATAATTCTGATGCTCGCGGTTCGCCTCTTTTGCAAGATTGGCGATGTGGTTGGCCGAGGTCGAAGTGAGACCTTCAGTGCCAAAGAAAGCTTTAGTTTGCATAATTTTGTGTGTTGTCTAAATCAAGAATAGAGAGCTGTGGAGTGAAAAGTTGACCACTCCGTGAAAAATTTTTGAAATTTTCGCATTTAGTCCGTCTGGATCAGGACGCACCACCAACCAAGGTCAAGCTTTTCATCGTTGTAATCTTCAACAAAAGCATTGAGGGCCGGGTAACTTCCTGAGGGCTTCAGCGAAAGGTCATAGCAATACCACTGTTCGTCCGGGAGCTTTTTAAGGGCTTCAACGATTTCACTGGGAGTGCTGTGCAAGAATGAATCGCGGGTATATCCACGGTCATTGTCGATAGAGTAGAATCCGAGTAACATTGTGCTTTACTCCTATGCCGGGCAATAGATTGACTTCTGGCCGGTTTTGATGTTGAAGAACATTTCTTCGACCTCACCAACCTTTGCGGCAAACTCTTCCAGAATTTCGTCCCAGTTGCTCCACATTTCTTCATCGTCCTTACGCTCAGCGTAAAGGGCTTCGTCCTGTACTTCCTGGTTGAGTTCTTCGAGATCACACCGCAGGTCGCACGCTTTCGTTGCGAGGGCGGCAATTGTCTGTTCAAATTCGGTCTTTGTCATTGCTTTGTCCTCCGATTAAGTGTGAATTGAATAGCCATCGGTAGGCTCCAGGCATACGCTGAAGGTAGGCCCCTGACCGGAACCGAAACCGTCACGCTTACCGTGGAAGATTATGCCTCCGTTGATACCACGAGAACCATCAGCATACTCCTGCCAGAAGTAGAAGGATAATTCGTCATAGTCCGTGCTGATGTAGATAGTAGAGTCCCAAGGCCCCCAATTGATGAGCTGGGAAATTCTGCAAGAGAGGGAGTTTGCTCCCAGATCGCGGCTCATATCCTTGCATTCCAGATAACGCCGCCATGCCTCTTCCGAGGCGAACTTGATGTGTGCCATTGTTTTGTGTGTTTGCTATACAACAAAGCCCGACCTTGTGGGCCGGGCCTGTGGATTCTGTAACCGCCATACGCTTAGTATGCGAATGAACGTTTGTAATGCTTTACATCGTTCCACCTTGAAACATAGCATTGCCGGATAAGCCTTCTCCATGATTTGAATTTGGCTGGGGAATATCTACGGTGCGGATTGATGCAGTATGAGCCGGTTTCCTTAACGAATTGCCAACCAGACATCGTTTTTACCATTACCCGATAACTCTTGTGGTTGCAATCGTCATAGATTACCTTCATTCCTTTTTCAAGGTACGGATGACAAGTTGAGAAGATGCCACTGTTACTACGCCTCCAGCCGTGACCATCATATTCAACGCCTGGGATGAACATGGAAACGAGCTGGATGAACCGCTTAACAAACTTCTTGCGCTCAACCTTATTCACCACAACGTACTTGTGATGCTTCGGGTTATCGGTGGTAATTTTGGAAGCCATAGCGCATTACTTAAGCGTCATAGTGTACAACGTGGCGCGTGATGGTGTTGTGGAACGTCTTTTTCTTGGGAACTTGGACGGTTTTCTTGCCCTGCTTGACGGTTTCCATCACGGGGACAAATTCGAGCTTGCCGGTTTCAGGATTGCGCTGGGCGGTTCTCTCAGTAACCTCGTAGGGGCAATCGATGATAACGGTCTGCTTGTGGTTCTTTTTGACGGAATTACGGAAATTCTTGTAATCGTAACGAACGGCGGCCACTTTCTTGTAGCCAAAGGGATGTGCTTTTGCGTACATAGCTGTAAAAATTAAATGTTATTGTTTGTCGGGAATTATTTTGCTTCTTCACGCATTTCAGCGGCCCACTGGGGATTGAGCCAACAGCCAATCTTCCAGCAAATCCAGATTACTAAACCTGCGAGAATCTTTTCGCCGAAGAACGCCCATACGGACATTTCGTGGCCGGGTGCTTCTTCGCCCAGGACAATCATAAGGGCGAGCGTTCCTGTGATGACAAGGGCCAGATTCACGATGCCCTTCAGGATGAATACGAATGCTTTCATTGTTTTGTGCTATTTGATGTTTGTGTTGTCTGTATATGAATAGTCCGTATTTTGCCGCTTTGTTCACACATTTGGATATAAAAATGCCCCGCAGGTTTCTTTCCTACGGGGCACCGCAAACAAAGCACAAAATTTTCGCATTATAGCACGGACGCTATTTGCCTTGCTCGTGCCTCCGTGCGCTTGAACTGCGCATCGAATTCCTCGATTTGACGCTTTCTGCGCATCTCATCGAAGCTCATATTGTAGCCACGTTTGCCCATCTTCTTGTAGGTGGTAACTTCAGCAGCTTCTTTGAACCGATTTTGACGGCCCATTTCGGACAGAAGTTTACGCCTTTCCGAGAGTTCGCGTCTGTCCTCGCGTTCCTTGGCTCTTGATTTCCGCAGTTCTGCACCTACCTGTCCGCTTATGATGCGTGACCAATATTCCTTCCAGCTGGAAAAATCAATCACGTTCATATCGCCGCCCTTCAGGAAGTACAGCGCAATTCCATCACGCACACGACCGCCCACTATCTGGGCAATACGCACGCTTCTCTCAGCCGTTTCCAACACGTCCAGGCCGAGCTTGCCCACGAACACGAAGAACGTGGCATTCTTCTCCTGCAAATTTTTGATTCTTTCACGCATTTTGGTCGTGATTTCCAACCCATACGGCTGGGCGTATAACTGCATCGTAAGCGTCACGGGATTGATGGATAATGCTTCTGCGAGTTTCATAATAAAATTCTCCTATTTTTGGCTTTGTTTGTCTGGGGGAAATGCGAATTTGTCACGCGTTTAGAGCTTCCACACGATACGTTACACATACGCCCGCCTGTGTATGCGAACGTATGTGTAATGCGTAAACGTGGACGCGTATTTATGCGTGGGCACGTACACGTGTATAAACGAGCACCCAACCTTGTGGGCTGGGTGCTTGTCCGTGGTGTATGTGGGTGTCCTTAGGCAGCTGCAACGGCCTGTGCGGTCTCGGTCTTGGTCGGCTTGGGAGCAACTTTCTGCTCCTCGGTGTAAGCGCACTCGAAGATTGCGCGAGCCTTGCTGATGATTCCGCTGAACATCGATGCCTGCTTGATGAAGGCGAGGGCGGTCTGGTGCATAATCACACGCAGGTCATTGCCCTTGGCCGTGAAGATAGGCTGTTTGGCGGTCGGCTTGATGCAGGTTCCGCTCAGGCGCAGGCCCTCGTCCAGAATGACGGCCTTGTTCAGATTGCCCTCGGAGTTGGACTTGTAGATGACGTTGCCCTTGAGGTACTTCGTGAAGTAGCTCTTCGCACGGATGCGGCTGTCCGTCTCCGTGCCGTTGAGGACGACGACCTTGAACTCGTTGGCGAATCCCTCACGCTCACGGAGGTCTGCCAGCATCACGGCGAGTACGGGCATCACGATGTCCTCGGCCTTGGTGGATTTCACACCGTCAATTGCGAGGAATTCGGTGGCTGATACGAGGTCGCCCTCAATGCGCATCTTACGCTCGTTCAGGAGCACAGCTGCATTGGCGGGTACATTGTCCGTGCCGAGGATGCCGTAGGTAACGTTGAACTTGACGTTGTTGTTGGTGGCGTTATTCTTTGCCATAATTGTTTCGACTTGGCGACCTTTCCTCGCCTGCTTGTTAACACCCACACACCGCCTTCCGTGTGTTTGTGTGTTTGTGATGAAAATTTTGTTGCTCTGCTCTGACTTGTCAAAAGCCTATTTTGGGCTAATGATTGCGGACTTGCAACCGCCTGTAATGCACAGGTGCATTAGAGCATCAAACCTTTGTTGTTCGTTTGGAAAAAGTTTTCGGAAAGTTCAGAACTTGCTTACTCGCAGTGTCCGTGTTGCTCGCACGCCTTGGCCTATGTAACGCATCAGATGCAGGTGTATCTCGTGCTTGTGGAACAACTCCGTATGTCAAAGAACTTGATTACTCGGTTTAGCTCAACTCTTGCGTGTGCAGTGTCAGACACATACACTTGCTCGTAAATCGCACATTGTGTGAACGTTGCCGTATGAAAACCTTTCATAAATTTCGTGCTGAAACCTTTGCATCGATTTGCAACCGAAATCTGACACAAAGGTAGTGCAACTTTTTTGTGTATGCAAATAAATTGCAAAAAAAGTTTTTCTTTCTGTCAAGTCTTTCTTTGGTTATTGAATGTCAAGGAACGCCTGCCCAGACAATCGCCCACGCTCTCCGGCCTGGACGGATACATCACACTGGCCCACGGCGAGCGTCCACGTATAGGCGATGTGGGCCCACACACAAGTCCACGCTGCGCCCACCTGCATCCAGGCGTGGCCACAGCACGTCCACGTATGCCCACCACACCTCCACGACACACCCACGAAACGTCCACGTGCCTTGGTGGGCGGTCACGTGATTGCGGATGGACGGCCAAAATGCCTGGGTATGGATGCCCACGCAAGGCAAATTGCACGGCCACTCTGCGTCCATGCGTCCTGATACGGAGGCCCACGTCCTTCCAGGCGCACCCACGAAATGCCTCGCGTTGCCAGACGTGAACGCGTATGGACGGCCAAAGCTCGGCAACATTGGGCGGCCACGCATACTGGTGGGCACCCACGAAGCTCCTCACGTGGAGTTCCACAAACACGGGTGGAAAGCCACGCGTTTGGGTTGTGGACTGGGATGGATGCCCATAGCGGCATCGTCTTGGGCGACCACGGCATATCGTTGGACGGCCACGTAATCCGCGTGGGAGTCCATAGCAAGCCGTCTTGGAGGCCCACGCATATCGAGTGGGCTCCCATAGCGAGGTGGATTGGACGGCCACATACATTGCGTGGGCTCCCACGTTGACGCATCGTGGATGCCCATCACGTCTCCAGCCTCACGCTATGGACGGCCACATACGCATCGTGGAGGCCCACGTACCTGGGATGGAGGCCCACGACTACACGTTGGACGGCCACGCGGTGCAGGTGGTCTCCCAGGCAACACACGTGAATAGCCACACGTACTGGATGGATGCCCACATGATCGCACATGGAGGCCCAACGCAACGGATGGATGCTCACGCAATTCACGTGGACGGCCAATGCAGGGCGGCTTGGATGCCCACACACCGGCAGTTGGGCGGCCAAAACTCACGCTTTGGGCAACCACAACGGCTGGCCACGTCATCGGGTTGGACTGCCACGAAAATGTGGCCACGCCGGAATGTTGGGCATCCACGAGGTCGGCTCGTTTGCTTGTGGGCGACCACACGTTTGGGCCTGGCCACCTCTGGGGATATGTGGCAAACCTCACGCGTTTATGTGGGCCCAACAGTTGGCCACGTCAGGTGTTATGGGCGGTCACGTGTCGGCGTGGCCAGGGCCTGTGTTGGGAGCGTGGGTGTACAAGGCGTGTGGCCACACGAACGTTGTGTGCCTGCACGAAACGCAACGTGGACGCACGTGCGCACAGAATGGTAGCCCGCACGTTTCGCGTGGGCGTGCGTGGACGCGATATTGTGCGCAGGCGTGTGGGCCCACGCGTAAAGGAGCAAAGTTTAACCCTCTCTGAAAGAGAGGGTTACGAGAGCGATGGGAGTGAAAAACGAGGTGTTTTGCTACCCTAAAGGGTAGCAAGAACGGCCTCGCAGAAGGATTTGGCTTGTTTCGGCTCAGCTTTGCTGAGCATTGCCTGTGCATCCTTGCCACCGAGTTTCGTGGCCTTCAAGATAGCTAAAGCTATCTTGCGTCTGGTGTCCTGCTCTGAAAGAGCAGAGCCGAGAGTGAACTTGTCGGCTTTCTTGCTGGCAAAGCCAGCAAGCAGGCTCTGTGCGTAAGCTCGGCTGTGGGGAGCAACGGCAACTTTAGCGAAGCTAAAACCGTCACGGCAGTCCGATTCAAGCGACTCCCCGTTAGCTACGCTAACGACCAGCTTGCAGGTGTGGCCGAAGATGCGCTCCCAGTCGTCACGGCTCTCTAAAACCCTTTGGGTTTTAGGCTCGGTCTTGGTCTCGGTCTGCTTGCTAACTTCGTTAGCAACGGTGTTGGACTTGGTGTTGGCAAGAACTACGTTCTTGGCGGCGGTGTTGGTGTTGTGTGACATAATGCGATGTTTTGTTTGCTTTGCAAACAAGCCCTCGGAAACTTGCTTGCTGAAACTTTGTTTCAGACCGCCGAGGTCGGTCTTGGCTGGCTGCCGATGCAAAGTTGGCCCAAAACGGCGCAGGCTACGGCCCGTCAGTCACGCCTGTTTAGGGCGTGCGTCACGCACCTTTTGAGCTCTGCTCAAAACACCCTCGCGCCCAGGAAAATCACGCGCCCTGTCCTGGGCGTCCGTGCCAGTTTCGCCTGTCCGTGGCCTTGTGTGTGCACGCCCACACCTAAGCACGTGGGCACACACACATACGTCCACATGGGCGCACGTGCACGCCTCCACGTACACTGGCGTGGGCACACATGGGCTCACGGATGCACATCCAGGCGCACCCACGATACGCGCCCAGTCTCTCCCACGCGGAGCTACGCGTAAGACCACGCAGGCCCACGCAACTTGCCTGCACACCCAGATACGCCCACGGAAAGCTACGCGCAGTTCCACGCACGGCTTTGGGTGCCCAAGCATACGGACGGCCTGCCCGACACGTGCGTCAAGGCCACGTACAGTTCTGCGCAGGGCCTCACGCGATCGCACGCAAGGCCCACGACATACACACACGATGTCCCACACGCAGTTCTGCGCACCGGACAACACGCGTCACGGACGATGCACGCGCACGTTGGAGGCCGCTGGGAAACTTGTGTGCGACTTACGCGGGCATAATGCGCATGAAAGTTACGTGCGAGTTTCGTGACGGCCTTGTGGCTGTGCTGGGAGTGTGCAGGCCCTTACGCAACGCATTGTGCGTCAAGGCGATACGCGATTCCGTGGGCGTTGTTGACGTGGGCGCAGAATCGCGTGTGGCCTGACGTGTGTGATGTGTGGGCGCAAGCGATGTGTGTGTGCACATACGTGGCACAAAGACGGGAGTCTTTGTGCAAACAAGCAAAAATCGGCCAAAATGTAACAAAATTGTTACCCAAAAAGGGAAACCTCTAAGGAAGGGTTTATAACGCGTGGGCGCACGAGGCAGTTTCACTAATCCCAAAAGTGAACCTTGCTAACTTATTGCGTAGCAATAAGTTAACAAACGAAAAATGGAAAGGTGGGTGTGCCTTGTGGTGCGAATGCCATCTGTAAATTCCGGCCCGGCTACTGAAAACGAATTTTGAGGCCCTGGGAATCACCTCATAGTTCCACCCTCCCAGTTATAGACCGGCCATTACCCAATTCCCAAAAATTTTCCGGCCCTCAACCATTAAAGGCGAATTTTTGATGACGCAAATAAGTTTCATACGTAGTATGAAGTAACAACCCTTCCCGCCTGATCCTGTCATTAACCACAAACTACCTTTCGCCGTTTAATAACCCTTCCCATGCAAAATCCCAAAATTTCCCCCGACCCTCCGAAACGAATCCGAAATTCCGGCCAAATCGATATTTCATTTGCACATCATCAAAAATATGTTTTTCTTTGCAGTCACTTAGTTGAACCTTTTTGCATCTTCCAGCTTATGAAGACTGAATACCAAGTCCAGCACTTCCTCTTCTCCCAGGTGTTTTCTTCGCCGACCGACTGGGAAATCATACAATCATACTGCCAGAAACGCCACATCAGAATAGGCACCTTCCGACCGTCATTCTCCCAGGCCGGACTTACCAGCGAACAATTCATTAAATGGTACGCGCATACGCCCGCACGTGGAGACATCGCGCTACTTGACTGCCATCATGTGATAATTTCCGAAAGTGGCCTGGAAGTTTCCAAGATATGCGCCGAAATTTCCACGAATCCGTTGAAAATTTCCAACAAAGCCGTAAAAACCGCCGATCTTGTCACGCTTCCTGAAGAAGAACAATTCCAGCTGCACGTTGAACTTTCACGCCAGGGCCTTGAATTCGACCGTAGGCGCGGCATATTGACTGAGAAGTATATTCCCTCCATCAACGAACGAATCCTTTACCACAACCAAAATGAGGCCGGTCTTGGTGTTGTACGGTCAATCCTTCCAGCCGAAAATAAAATCGAACTCTACTGCTACTACTCATACACCAACAAAACCTGCGGCTACTCGATGCACGAATGGAACGCCTGTACCTTTCACGAATTCCACTTTGAGCCGATGACGATAGTGGCCCAGCGAAGAATGAACCGTGAACTGGAGAAGTGCGGGAAGGTGTGGTACGACAAGCTGCACCGGATCGAGCCAATTAAAGTAAAAGTTGAAGTTGGCCAGCCGTACTGGAGTATCAATGATAAGCTGAAGGTGGTCAAGAACATTGAGCGCGGTACACCGACCTCCCAGCAACGCTATATCGCCGGTAACTATTTCCAGTCCCATGAAGAGGCCCTGGAAGCTTTGTGTGACGTTGTGGAATTGCTGCGCGACCGTCTTGCCAAATAAAAAAAGCCCCACGGTTATGGCGTGGAGCTGATGGCAATGTGAACTTAGTTACATTGGTGTCACTTCAACTTCCCAGGGCTCTCCTGGCAAATCGTCCGGGCTGTTTAATTCCTGGTAGAGAACCTGACGCATCTCTTTTGCATAGGCATCGGAGCAGTCGTCAGAATCTGGGAAGGTGATTGTGACCTTGAAGCACTTTGTTTTCATTGTGCGACACTTTGATGTTGGTTACAGTGACGTTCGTTATCTTTCAAAGGGCGGGTTATCAGGGCTACCGTATCAATATTTATTTTTATGTTTAACATATTATCCCAGTTCCCGCCCTATGACTAATCGTGATCTATTATTGTCACACTCTGCGCGGCGGCTTTCTCGCGGCGGGCGAACTCTTCCGCGCATTCGTGAACAATAGTGACGGCATCATCGGTTGTGATGTTCCCCAGGCCCTTCTCCTTTGCCAGTCCGATAAGCCGGTAACACGGAGCGCATATTCCTGAGGGAGACCAATGCCGATAAGCGAAAGGCCGATAGCTGGAAGATGTTCTTCCTTGCTGAGCAATAACTTTTCTCCCATTGCCTACTCGATTATCACCCAGTCTTCCAGGAGCATATCGGTCTGAGAAGCGAGCCAGCCGGTGAGAACCTTCCCGTCCGCTGTCTTCATACAGATGGTTCCAAGGGCCTCTGTCTCGCCGCCGTTGGCATCCACGATGGCCTTCAGGATCGGGTCTTTGCACCAATCAGATTTGATTGTCGTTGCCGGTTTGAGCCAAAGGAACATACCCTTGCCGTTCCAGCCTTCACGTGCCACCTTCTTGCCCTGCTTCAGAGCTTCGATGGCTTCACCGAAAGTAAGTAATTTGTGCATAGATTGATGGTTTGTTGTTAAAAAATATATTGTTTTGATTTTACTGGGGTCAACAAGTGGAACCCCATTTAGAAGTACGCCTCCGCATTTACATAATTCCTGGAAGGAAGCTGAAGTATCGCTAAACGATGGTAACAAATAATCACCAACATACTCTTTCAACATTCTGACGGCCTCGTTTTTCATTAGCTCGTCCAGCTCCTTCTTGAATTTTCTTTCTTCAAGCTTGCGTCTTATTGCAGAAAAGAAGTGCATAGCTACTTTGTTTTTCTCATAAATTCCCAATCAATATCAAACAACTCGTCTGGGAACGCTTGATAATACCTCTGATGTCTGCACTTATTCCATCCCCAGAAAACGTGAACCTTTGCCTCGTGGCTCTCGACACACCCAACATAATGTATCTTCCTGCCAAACAAGTAGAAGGTTTCTCCTGGGCGAATTGGTCTTACTGGCCCTTCCATACCTACTTTACGTTTTCGTAAATGTCCTCTATTTCAGCTTCAAAGTCGAAGCCATCTGATTCGTTGATATTGTCAGCAATCCAGTCCCAAGCCTTGCCAGCGTCTCCATTATCGTCTGGAGTGAGAACGCGTCCATCGAATTGTTCAAGAAGGTCAAATGTCTCCTGGTCAACATCTATCTCGATGCTGGCGCGGTAGATCATCTGAACGGAAAGTTTCATTTTCATACTACGGTTCACTATAACATTTGATTCTACCCTGGAAGTTCATAATGTCGCAAATCAGGTTTCTGATTTCGACTTCAGTTGCTGGACGTACTTCGCAGTCCTTCTGCCAATTGCCGTAGCCGGAGTTCTTTCGCAGCTCGTGTTCGTAGTAACCGATGACAACGCCGTAACCGTCTGCGTTAATGTAGCCATCGTGGATGAATGCGTGCTGGCCATCGAATAAGTACTGGCCAATTTCATACTCGCTTCTTTTCATAATGTTAGCTGTAAGAGTTAATGATTAGTCTTTAATGTTAGTTTTCTTTTAACCTTTCTTAAACGATACAGTCTTTTCATAACCTTGAACGCAAAATCACTATCCATTGGATAACGCTGGTTTAGTTCAAAGAAGAACTGTGTCCTAAAAGCTGTCTCGTACTTTATAAAACGCATCTGGGCAAAATACCCATCGATAAATACATAGTAATCCTTTCCATAAGCACTGATCATTGAATAGTGCCTCGTGTCTCCTTTAATCAGGACTGGTGATTGTTGGCGCGGCATAAACTATTGCTTTTTACCATGAACGGCTTCATACTCATCATAGTCTGGAGGTATCTGCTCGATGTCAAGGATAACGGCAAATATGATTGCTTTACCTTCCAGATATGCCTTTACTGTTCTGTGGGCTCCGTCAATGATGCCGTAGTCTGTAGAAAGAACTATTGGATAGCTGAGGTCTGCATCCTGTACCTTTCTCATTTCTTCAGCATAGTCCTGGAGGTTTCCCATATTCCAGACCAAATCTTGACGTATAAGATCGGAAACGCGAACTGGTGTTGGAGTCATACCTTTAACTGCCCTCCAGATAGTTTCATCTTTCCAAAATTTACCGTGTCTGTAACAGCCCATAATGATGTGTGATGTGATATGTTAAATGTTAATATGTGACTGGAGGCCGTGTTTCTTAATCCACGCCTGAATCTTCTCGTATGAGAAAATCGAATACATCGTCTCTCCGATATGCTCAAGGGAGCCAGTCATAGAACGCTCTGCCTGGTTGAGAACCGATTCGAAATCCTCTTTGGTGATGTTGATGCCGCTCTCGCTTAGCGAGGCTATGAAGGCTGTGTATCTCTCAGGCGATATGAACTTCTGCTGGAGGTCTTCTGAATCCTGGAGGCCGGTAACTTCGCCCTCATCGTAATTCACTTCCAGGAAGTCATGCGCGAAATTGTAGATGGCCGCCTCAATGTCGGAAAGCTGATCATACTCTTCATCGGTGCATTTGAGGATATATCGGAAGTATGCCTTCGCCTTGTCGCGCTCTTCGGCGTTCCCTCTTCCGCGCTTGCGCCTGGGAGATTCAACCGCATCCGAATAAATCTTGTGGAACCTGGAAGTGGAGCCAACGATATATGAACCCTCGCTGTCCTTTCCGGTCTCCCAATCGACAATGAGGGAAACCTGATCCGGCTGTAATTCTTCCAATTCTACTGGAAGGTTTTCCTTGCCGGTGGATAACAAGCCTTGCTCGATGATTTCGTTCGTTTCCTCCAGTGCCGGTGAAAGGATGTCTCTTTGAAATCTTTCAGCTGGGAATTTATACCCCTCAACATCTACCTCGATTTCCTGATCATCGTAGTCAAGTGCGGCCTGCTCCTTAGCGATGTTCCAGAGAACCCGGATGAAGAGTTTGTCGTTTGATGTGATTGCTTCCTGGGAATTGTTCAAGACTTCTTGGATTTCCTGGGAAGTGTACAGTGGCAATTGAGATTTTAATTTTGCCTGGGAGTAACCTGCCATGTCGATGTTTTTGAATTCATCACTGGGAAGTTCTTCAACCTTTTTATCCTTCAAATCATTTTCACCCTCTATATAGGATGCCGAAGGCATCCCATCATTTATTTCATCTTTATTTATATTATTTATTTTCTGTTCGGGATTTTTCCCGGATTTTTGCCCATCGATCTGGGATTTTTCCCGGATTGCCAGGTAATTTTCCAGACTGACCAGTAAATTTCCCGGATTTGATTCCGAGGCAACGATACTGCGCAATTCTCCCAGGTCATTAATGATTGTTTGCACGCATTTTTGCAGAACATCTGGGATTTTTCCGGTCAGTTCGGTATTTTTACAGATTGCTACGGAATTATACAGGACAGTTGGGATAATTCCCGGATTGTCGGTAAAAATCCTATCGAGTTGGGATTTTTCCGGTTCAGTTGGGATTTTTCCCGGATTTTGCGATTGTTCGGTATCGTAACCAATCGGAGAGCCCTTCAATTCTTCCATGACTTCCGCAATCACACAGTCGCCGCCGAACCCAAGTCGTTTGAGCGTGCTGTCATCGTGTTCATCGACAGCCTTGATGAATCGATCAACCTTGTCTCCATCTTCCAGCTCATTGAACGCCTTGACAAGACCAGCGTACCGGCCACCGTTCACCAGGCACATATCGTCATCGTCAACTGAGAGAAGTCCGATGTCCTGGAGATGGGCGATGCTTTTCTTGATGGTCTTTTCATCCAGGTTCCTCTGCTCGTGAATCCTGGAGACGTTCACCTTTACATACGGCGATTGCTTGTACCGCAGTTTCGTGCAGTACATATTCCAGAAGTACAGGAAAACAACCTGGTCGCTCGGCTTACCGATCAGCTGCGGCCCGATGACATAATCCTGGTTATAGGCAATCGGTTTTGGTGTCTTTTCAGCCATCGTACTTGTAGTAAAATCTTTCGATGACACCGTTGACCATCTGGGACATCTTCGTGTAGCCATGCGCCTTGGCAAATTTCCCAGTGTTGATGTTGTTGGGAATGATGCCAGGATTCTCGGCGGCGAAGGCTTCCTTCATCTCGTCAAGGGTCATCCTTATTTTGAAGTTTGCTTCCATCTTTTCTATGTTCTAAATAAGAATAAAGAGGGTCAAGTGAATTTGTTTGATTTTTTTTAATTTTTTTTGTTTTCACACGATTTAACGCAAATTCGAACAAAATGTGATAAATCGTGTGAAAACGCGTCTAATCACGGTCAATCGCAGTCAATCACGGCTAATTCGGCAGCTTCTTACCCTTCCCGTTGGGCATCGGGAGTTTGATGACCTTTCCAGTCTTCTTAGCCGGTGCCGTTTTCTTGGCCGGAGCCTTCTTGCTGCTCTTCCCAGTCTTCTTCTTGCCTTCCTCTGCCGGTGTCAGTGCCTCAATCTCCTTGATGATGGCATCCGCAGTCTTCTGGAAGAGGTCGAAGTAACTCTTTGCCTCTTTACCGTCCTCGAAGATGCTGTAACCCTCGATGTAGGTGGGCTTCCATCCAGTCGGATTCAGCAGGGCTTCGCCGAAGAAGTTCATCATCATGTTCAGGACGCTGAAGAACATCGGAGGGGTTGCGCACTCCAGGCTGTGGTTGGTCTTGTCGTCATTGAAGACTATCCACTCGTTGCTGAAGACCAGCAGTTCGGGTGTGACGGTGATCTTGATGATGTAGAACCGCGTGAAGTGGACTTCGAACGTGATCCGGCCCATCTCCTGTTTGTATTCCTTCAGGTCGAAATTGAGCAGGTGGAAGACAAAACGGATTTCATCTTCGGTGCAGTTGAGGATGTGCTTTCTCAGCGCGGCCTCCATCGTTTCTTTAGATAACTTTTGCATTTTGTTGATAATTAATTAGTTAATAGATAATTTTCTTATTGAACATGGATTTGTGTTCAGGGAGCTTCTTCCAGGCAAGTTGCTTCATACACTCGAACCAGAGGCTTTCCATCTTGCCAACACCCTTCCCAGAGATCATAACCATGTCGTCCCCGCGCCAGAAATAGTCGGTTCCGGCGATAAGGCCACACTCTTCCTCCATCTTCTTATCAATGCTGCGGCGTTCCTCCATATTGATGGAAAAGATGTCGCAACGATTAGTGTATGGGTCAATGAATTCGTGTATCATATCACGCCTCCCATTTTCTTTTGTTTCTCGATGACCTTGTTGTCCGTGCGGGTGATCTGCTTGTTCTCGTAGCGCACGTCACAGAACATTACTGAGCAGAACTGGCAGCAACCACTTTCCAGCTCTTTCTTTGTGTGATTAAATAGACATCCGGCCATTAGAACCCAGGGTTGAATTGGTTGTTGTCGTGAAAAGAGATGTGGTCATAAGGACATTCGAAGTTTTCATCGCACTTGTCCTTATACGGGCAGGAATCGCACCTGGCTTTAAGGGCAACGGCAACGATAGCTCCAAAAAACGCGATTACAATAAGCGCGAGTAGCAGTAACGCGATAATAGCTAATACTTTCATTGTTCTGTGTTTTTATTGGTGAATATTCTTTGCTTGTTGATGAAGGTCGGGCATTTTTCTGAGCCTACCTTGTGACGCTCCGGCACCTTGTTCCAGGGGCCGTCAGGTTCCATCTTGGCCGCATCGTAATAGAGGCAGTGATACCGGTCGTAGCAGCCGATCGCTCGACACTGGTAGTTCTCCTTTTTCTCGATACGCTTGAAGGTGCTCATCGCAATGAATACGCCCGTGTCTGGTATATCAATCCCTTCAGGCACCCTTCCTATGAACCTGGAGAAGTGGAGCTTTTTGAGCTTGCGGTCAAAGCCGATGAAGTAGCGGAGCCTGACTTTGCCGCTCTTTGTGTTGATCATAAAGAGTGGCGAACCGTGTTCATATATGTTGCCGCCGACCACCTCGTACTTCTCAGGCTCGTTTTTGAACTTGTCCCAGAATGCACAATGAAAGCATAGGCCCTTCTGACGCATATATTTCGTCATGGTGTCTGTATGGTCGAAGAATTCCAGATCACAGTGCCGCCCGCATTTCTTGCAGTCGTACTGTAGCGAATCGAAACGCCCGATGTCTTTCTTGCTCATACTGATGCGTGTGTGCCGGTAAAAAATTGACCGGCGGCAAGGGAAGATGCAAAGGGCGTGAAAGATTCACGCTTCAACTTGGTATATTATATCAGAACTGGATGGAGTTGAAGATTCCGTCAATTTCGTCCTGAGTAATGCCGATGTAGGTCTTGGTGATTTCCAGACTGGAGTGCTTGTATATCTTGTTCAGCAGGATAAGGGATTCCGCACTGTGGTTGTTCTTGTCGTACACGTACCGCCCGAATGTTTTGCGGAAGGTGTGCGTGGAGAAGTTGCCGATCTTCAGGCGGTACTTTCTTTTGATGCGTTTCAGTTCTCGGTTGACAAACTGAATGGAGATTGGCTTATCCTCTCCGTAGGGAGATTTGAAGATGAGCTGGTCTTTGTCTGGCTCTCCCAATAGTTTGTACAGGTCGCTGAAGGTCTTGCAAACTGTCGTATTGAAAGTGATGGCGCGTGTTTTCCCAGTTTTTTGTTCCGTCACGACAAGCTTGTCCTGGTGCAAAATGTCCTTCCAGCGGAAATTAAGAACGTCTCCGGCGCGGCAGGCGGTGCAGAATTGTAGGCGTGCGAACAGTTCGATGCGGTATTCGCCGTCCTCGTGGAGCCGGTCAACCAGGTTCTTGTATTCAACGTAAGTAAATATGTCAGCGGCAGTTAGCTGGTTTTTCTTTGCCATAGGCACTTAAATTTGTTTCACTTTCGAGTGCAAATATACAAAACTGAACCTAACTTCCAAAACATATTTTGAAAAATGTGCAAATAATACAAAAAAATTTTACTGGATTAATGGAAATATGTATCTTTGTCAAGGTCGAATTTGACATTATTGGCTCCGATTGCCCTGCGTTGCGAAACGCGGGGCTTTCTCTATAAAAAGAAAGGAGGTGGCCTTCACAGGCGACCTCCAGACTAACCACATAATTAATAACACTAAAACTAATAACCAATAGATTATCCCGTCAGAACGACAGAAATTCATCCATAGTAAGAATAGGGATTCCAAGCTCTTTGGACTTAAGAATTTTGGAAGAATTCGCATTTTTATCCTTAACGACCAAATGGGTTGTCTTTTTAGACACTCCGCTTGCAATCTTGCCGCCGCCCTTGACAATTGCTGTTTCCAGGTCTGCGTTGCGCACGCCTGAGAAGCAGACGGCCATGTTCTTGTACTTACCATTCTTGTCAACCGTCACAACAGCTGCCCGGCGAATCACCAGTCCGTTCAGCTCAACGAATCGCTGGAACTTCGTGAGGTTGTTCCAGAAGTTCTGGATAGTGACCGGCATATTGGCAATCTCTTCCTCCGGCGGCAGCAGCTCGGACACCGGCTCACCATTGTACAGCGCATCTTCAACCTTGCCGTCCAGTCCGTCAAGAATCTGTTGGGCTTTGATTGCGCCGATTCCTGGGAACTGGTCGCTTGCGTGCATCAGTGTCGGAAGAGGAATGCCAGCCCGGATCATCTTATTGTTGTCGATGATGACGTTTGCCATACCTTCACCGAAGCCCTCAATTTCCAGGAGCTGGTTGAAGGTGATGTTCAGCATAGCGTTGATGGAATTGTAACCGGCGTTGAAAAGACGTGACAGGGTTTCTTCTCCGATGTTCTCCGCACCGCAGGTGAGGTAGAAGAACACGATCTTGGCGAGACGGATGCCCGGACACATTGGATTCGTGCAGCACAGTTCTACTCCAGTACCGCTCCACGCCGTAGGCGCACCGCAGTGAGGGCAGTTATCCATCTCATTCCAGAGGGCCGCGATGTCGTTGAAGCTGGCCGGTTTGATGGTTTCAAGGATTTTTGGAATCACGCCGCCAGACCTGGTAACGAGTACCCGTGCGCCCTTGGCGATTTTCATATCCTTGATCCACTTGGCGTTGTAGCCGGTCGGGGAATCCATCTGGCAGTCGCCGGTATCAACGGTATCGATGCTGACAACCGGCTTTAAGGCACCTGACTTGCTTACCTTCCAGTCAATACCCTTTACGCGGGTATCGAAAGCGTCTGTGAAGTCCGGGCTCTTGTAGGCGATTGCGTAGTTTGGATTACCTGAGGTCTTTGCTCGTCCGAGCGATTCCCAGCGTTTCAGCTTGTTGACGTAGATTACAAGGCCGTCAATGTAGTATTCCTTGCGCCACTCCTTGAATAACTCGTTGAACATTTCTTCTTTCACGTTATCGGCGCGGCACACCTTATACAGTTTCTTCTGGGAGAATGATTCGCAAAGGTCGGCCAACAGGTCATCGAATTTCTCGTAGAGGCCAACCGTGTCCGGGTCGGTGCCGTAGCGGTAGAATTCAACGTAGCGGAGGTCGTCAGAAGGCTCGTCACGGTTCAGGAGGCCAGCCGCCGTGTTTCTGGGAGACTTGTACTTGGTGCCGGTCTCCGGGTTGATCTTGCTGGAGAAGTTCGTTTCCCAGCCTTTCACACTGAAAACGAACTCGCCGTAGGTGAACGGCCAGTAGTTGCTGTGACGTGCGCAGGCGGCCTTCAGGTGCTTGGTGCAGTCCTGGCCTTCGTTTTCTGAGCCGCCGCGAGACCACGCTTCTCCAGTCTCTTCGTTGCAGAGCAGGGAAAGGCCATCGAATTTCGGCATGATTACGATTTCATCGTCATTGTTTACACCGGCGTTTCGAAGCCATCCATTGAAGTCGGCGATGTCCTTCACCTTGTTCAGCGACTTCATCGGAATCGGGAGGGTGCTCTTGCGTCTCGCCCGAACTTCAGCTGGCTCCAGGCGATGGAACCAGCTGTTGTCTGGATCGAGTTCGCGGAGCATTTCAACTTCTCTGTCGTAAACAGCATCGGTTACTTCCGGTTTGCCGTTGCGATAGGATTTGTTGTGCTGCTTGATGACTTTAAGCAGTTCGGCTACTTTTTGCTCCATAGTTGCTCAAATTATTTGCTTCCAGTATGGCCGAAACCGCCTTCTCCGCGATCCGTCTCGGAGAGGAAGAGGGAGGGAATGAGTTCTGCCTGCTCGACCTTGGAGAAGACGATCTGGGCGATGCGTTCTCCAGGATTGATGACGAAAGGTTCGTTAGAGAGGTTCACGAGGATTACCTTGACTTCACCTCGGTAGTCGGCATCGACTGTGCCGGGCGTGTTGAGGACGGTGATGCCGAACTTGGCGGCGAGGCCGGAGCGGGGGCGTACCTGGCCTTCATAGCCTACGGGGATTCCCATCTTCAGGCCGGTCGGTACGAGGACGCGTTCGAGAGACCTGAGAGTGATTGGTTCTGCGATGTTTGCCTTCAGGTCGAGACCGGCGGCATACTTTGTCTGGTAAATCGGCAGCTCGTAGGCCGATTCGTTGAGAACGTTAACCTTGATTTTCTTCATTGTTTTTGGGGTTTGATGGTGCTACATAGATTCTTTTCTTGTACTTCATCCCCTTGCGGGACATTTTGCTGTTCGGGTAAACCGGACGTTCCTTACCGCACAGCTGGTCGTAGGTCTGGACGTTGAGCGTGCCCAAATCATCCAGGGTGACTTCGATGTCGTCTTCAAGGTGACGGAAATAATAGCGGTTACAGGAAATGCTCTTGCCGGAGCAGACATAAAAGATTGCCTGCGTGGTGACACCAAACATTTCTGCGGTTGCGTTCACGGACTGGCAGATTGCCACCAGTCGTTTTGCAGAGTTAAATACAAGGATTCTCCTTGCTTCGCTAAACTTGCCCATTGATTATCTCTTGTAGAACCTCCTTGCTGAGCCTCGTCTTGGCGAGGTTATATATATATGTGTCAGATACGCAGAATCCGGTAGTGAACAACTGCTGCATCTGGTCACACATATACGCGAGGAATTCGGGTTGCACGAAAGAGATAAAAAGGTAAACCAAGTTACCGTCAACTATGAGGTGTTTGTTCGGCGCAAGCATACACGCTTCGTCTTCCTTGATTCCATAAGAATCCACCAGGGAGGCGATCGGAGCCTTGTATTGCTCGAAGAAGTCCGCTACGGAAGCGGGCGATTGTATTTTTTGAAGATAA
>ODAI014498079.1_pt1 | contig 37249 bp, 27 predicted proteins | sample 1539321 | NCBI WGS metagenome assembly ODAI01 (sample SAMN02144231, study PRJEB22623) | gut metagenome | biome: sheep rumen | host: Ovis aries | place: New Zealand
CACCACCGAGGTGGGTATCACCATTGGTAGAGAGCACTTCGAATACACCACCACCGAACTCCAGGATAGAGATATCGAAAGTACCACCACCGAGGTCGAATACGGCAATCTTCATATCCTTATTAGCCTTATCGACACCATATGCCAGAGCGGCAGCTGTGGGCTCATTGACGATACGCTTCACATCAAGACCTGCAATCTGTCCAGCCTCCTTGGTGGCCTGGCGCTGTGAGTCAGAGAAGTAGGCAGGCACGGTGATGACGGCCTCCGTCACCTCCTGTCCGAGATAGTCCTCAGCTGTCTTCTTCATCTTCTGAAGTATCATAGCAGAAATCTCCTGCGGGGTGTACTTACGGCCGTTGATATCTACACGGGGATAGCCTCCCTCGTTGACAACAGAATAAGGTACGCGAGAGATTTCCTTCTCGGTCTGCTGCCAGTTCTCACCCATGAAACGCTTGATAGAGTAAACGGTGTTCTTCGGGTTGGTGATGGCCTGACGCTTGGCAGGATCACCAATCTTACGCTCACCATTCTCAACGAAACCAACGACAGAAGGTGTTGTACGCTTACCTTCGCTGTTGGCAATCACTACAGGCTCGTTACCTTCGAACACAGCAACGCAACTGTTTGTAGTTCCTAAGTCAATTCCAATAATCTTTCCCATAATTCTTATATTTTTTAATGTTATCTTATTCAAATGTCACAGAATCTTAAGCAAACCATGTGCCAAAATGGCTAATTTTAAAAAAAATGTGGGTCTTTACGTCATTTTGGCATAAATTATTTTGCAGTATCTGAAAAAAAAATTATCTTTGCAGACAGAAATACGTATTTTAAACTATCGATAGTCATGAAAAGAACTATTCTATCAACCTGCGTGGCCATGTTATTTATGGTGGCCACTGCTCAGGAAAACTCTTACATCGTTAAGACGCGTAATGTGAAAAAGAGTGTGACGATGGAGCTCGGTGAAGTGTCCGGAGTTGTGCCTGAGGAAGAAACCGCAACCGACTTTATCAGCCAGAATTTCAAGTTCCAGAGCCTCTGTGACTGGCAGGAAGGCATGAAGTTCATGGTAATTCCGGAGAAGTATGATCTGGTGGTTAAGACCTTTGCCGATGCTGCTACGGGCAAGGAAGTGAGCAGTATGCCTCTGAAGTATAAGATTATGATCTATAAGGGTCATACGGAGAGCTCCGACGGACATGCCCGTATCAACTTCGAATGTCAGGACAACGGCAAGTCTTACTACTATGAGATTCCGAGCGGATCGTTTGAAGACTACTGCTATCAGAAGACAGGTGTGCCAACGCTGGCCTATCTCGGTGATGTGGACATCGCCCGCGAGAAACTGATGGGAAAGACGCTCTACACGAAGACTGCGCACTATCGCATTGATACTGATTATGACAGTGACGGCTATCAGGACGTGATTGTCGATAAGGATATGGAGGTGAAGGTTACCGCAGTCGGTGTCGGTACGCGTTCCTATCCAGTTAAGATTATCGTGGAGGATAAGGACGGTAATGAGTTCTACCAGAACGTGGCCATCTCGAAGACTAACTGCGGTATGCGCGATGATGAGTTCGTGATGGATGAGGCTAAGTATCTCTTTGCCAATTCCTTTGAGCTGGTGGATGACATTATGGCTATTAACAGCTATAACTATAAGACTTATATCGGTAAGATTGTTCACACCAAGTACCCCACGAAGCTGATGAACGAGACGACGAAGAAGATGCAGTCTATACCTCGCATGATTGAATATCAGATCGAGGCTATGAATCCGCATAAGAATGACGATAAGTTCACGCTGAAACTGAAGAATACGATTCTTGGTACTTATTTCTACGTAGATATGGTGCTGGATGCCCATCGTGCAGAAAATCAGGAAGACTACTTCGGATATATCTTCGCACCTGGTCCTGGAAAGAAGATTCATACTACAGAGGGTAGTCGCGCCATGATCCGTAACGGTCACGTGGCTATAGGCTTCACAGAGGACGAGGTGATGCTGGCTGCTGGTGAGCCTGACAAGGTTGAGCATTTCGACAATGGTCGTTATACCTGGACCTTTAATCGTTCGAACAATAAGTTGCTGTTTGTTGACTTTGACGGTAGCGGTGTCGTTTCTAAGACCAGAACTGGCGATGCGCCGAAGGTGCGCAGTGCCAATTCGCGTTCACGCAGCAGAGTAGGCAAGACCAGCAAGAGCAATTGGAAGAGTCATAAGGGTACTCCCCTTTAAGCAAACTCTCTTTAGACATATCGAAAATCCCCAGCCGACTGGCTGGGGATTTTCGATTGTATGATGTCAGTGCTTTACTGCTTTTCCGCAATAGCCTGCTTGATTTTTGCCTCAAGTTCCTCGCAGAGCTCAGGATTGTCTTTCAGCAAGGCCTTTACGCCGTCTCGTCCCTGGGCCAGTTTGGAGTCTCCGTAAGAGAACCACGAGCCACTCTTCTTGATGATATTGTATTCAACGCCAAGATCGACAATCTCGCCAAGCTTGGAAATGCCTTCGCCAAAGATGATCTCGAACTCGCAGCGACGGAAGGGAGGTGCCACCTTGTTCTTGACTACTTTCACTTTTGTCAGGCTGCCGAGTATTTCCTCGCCGTCCTTGACTGCTGATGACTTGCGGACATCGATACGTACAGAGGCATAGAACTTCAGGGCGTTACCGCCTGTCGTGGTTTCGGGATTGCCAAACATCACGCCGATCTTCTCTCTCAGCTGGTTGATGAAGATGCAGGTCGTATTGGTCTTGGAGATGGTGGAGGTAAGCTTGCGCAGTGCCTGACTCATCAGACGTGCCTGAAGACCAACCACAGAGTCACCCATGTCGCCTTCTATTTCTTTCTTTGGCGTCAGTGCGGCTACGGAGTCGATGACGATGATGTCGATGGCGCTGGAACGGATCAGTTGTTCGGCGATGTCCAGAGCCTGTTCTCCATTGTCCGGTTGCGAAATAAGCAGGTTGCTGATGTCAACACCCAGTTTCTCTGCATAGAAACGGTCGAAGGCATGTTCGGCATCGATAAATGCAGCGGTGCCCCCGTTCTTTTGGGCCTCGGCGATAGCATGTATCGCCAGCGTGGTCTTACCTGATGACTCGGGACCGTAGATCTCAATGATACGGCCTCTCGGGTAGCCGCCCACACCAAGGGCTGCGTCGAGTCCGATACTTCCCGTGGGAATCACCTCAACATTCACCACCTGTTCGTCGCCCATGCGCATGATGCTTCCCTTGCCAAAGTCTTTCTCGATCTTTGCCATTGCAGCCTGCAGGGCTTTCATTTTCTCCTGTTGCGGGGTCAGTGCCTCGCCTTCTTTTTCCTTTGCCATAGCTTTAGAAATTTAAGAGTTAATAATTATAATTCCAAGTCTCCGTCGAACACTTCGTGCCAGGGGAGGCCTTGTTTGTTCAGTTGCTCCATGAACGGATCGGGATCGAAATCCTCAACGTTCCATACACCGGGTTTCTTCCAGATGCCCTTGACAAACATCATCGCACCAATCATAGCGGGTACGCCGGTGGTATAGCTGACGCCCTGCATGCCTGTTTCCTTGTAGGCTTCCTGGTGCTTGCAGTTGTTATAGACGTAATAGGTATGCTCCTTGCCATCCTTGATACCACGAATGCGGCAACCGATGCTGGTCTCGCCCTCATAGTTCTCTCCGAGGTCTTGCGGGTTAGGCAGGACAGCTTTCAGGAACTGCAGGGGTACAATCTTTACCTTTGCTGTACCAGTCCCGTCAGCCAATGGGGCTTCGTACTCAATTTCGTCGATGCGGCTCATGCCTATATTCTGAATGACATCAAGATGCTTCAGATACTGTTCGCCAAAGGTCATCCAAAAGCGCCCCTGCTTGATAGTAGGATAGTTCTTCACCAGCGACTCCAGTTCCTCGTGGTGCAGCAGATAACTTTCGCGAGGACCGATGTTGGGGTAGGTGAGTGGCTTGTGAATCTCAAGCGGTTCAGTCTCAATCCACTGGCCATCCTTATAGTAGAGTCCCTTCTGGGTAATCTCCCGGATGTTAATCTCCGGGTTGAAGTTCGTGGCAAATGCATGGTGATGGTCGCCTGCATTGCAGTCAACGATGTCGAGGTAGTGGATCTCGTCGAAGTGGTGCTTGGCGGCATAGGCGGTATAGACACCGCTGACGCCTGGGTCGAATCCGCAACCGAGGATTGCCGTGAGGCCAGCCTGTTCGAAACGGTCCTTGTAGGCCCACTGCCATGAATATTCGAAGTGCGCCTCGTCCTTTGGCTCGTAGTTGGCTGTGTCGAGGTAGTTGCAACCACATGCCAGACAGGCATCCATAATCGTCAGATCCTGATAGGGGAGTGCCAGATTGATGACAAGTTCGGGCTGATAGCTTGAGAAAAGTGCTTTCAGCTGCTCTACGTCATCAGCATCCACCTGGGCAGTCTGGATGTCCATCGTGTAACCTGCCTTGTGGATATCGGCGACAATCTTGTCGCATTTCTCCTTGCGGCGGCTGGCAATCATAAAGTCGGTAAACACGTCAGCGTTCTGTGCAATCTTGAATGCTGCTACCGTAGCGACGCCTCCGGCGCCAATCATAAGTACTTTTGCCATAGTTCCTATTTTATTTTATTATTGATTTCTTCTGACTTGATCTTAAGGGCTGCCATTAGCGAGTAGCCCAGTATCTCTTGACGGAAATTGCCACCAGGCATAGGCTGCATGCTGAAGACGGTGATGCGCTTTGTGTCATCGTTGATTCGGCGGAGCGTCTCGCGTACCTTATTATATAGTTGTTCATCCTCGGCATTGGGGATGACCATGATGCGCTCGACTTCTTTCTGTGTAGTAATCAGCTGCAGCGCATCGGCAAAGAAGTCACCGTAGGCAACAATCTCCTCTTCTGCCGTATATGAATCAAAGATAAATTCTCCGAGCTTGTCCTTAAAGGCTTTATCGGTAAGTTCTGCAGCGAAGTCTGAAGGGACGAAATTGTCCAGTTGCTTCTTCTCCTTAGTGTGGATAAGAATCACTTGGGTTTGGTTGTCTCCAGGACGAAGACCACCGTCGAGTGCCACGCAGTCGGCCCATATTGCCATATTGGCCTTGGGGATCCTGCGGCCTAGCATCCGCTCGAAGTTCACAATCAGATTAAACGCAACCTTGTCGATGTAGTCGGCATCGACGAGAATCACGTTTTTACTCCATTTTGCTTCTTGCTGGTTGTTGTTCATATCTAAGGTGCAAAAATACAAAGAATTCCCCGAATGAACAAACTTTTAGCTATTTTTTACAGAAAATCCCAGCCAAACGGCTGGGATTCCCTTTAATTATGCGATAAATCAGCAAGGACGTTTCTTTGGCAGTTTGAATACATCCTGTACCTCCTTCATCTGAGCTTCTGTCATACCGTCGGGTTCGGAACCCATTGCACGGGCACACATGTAGATATTGGCAGCCTTGCAGAGCACATCTGTCTGGTCGAAGGCATCCATAATATCCTGGCCAACGGCGACGGTGCCGTGCTTCTCCCACATCACGACATCGTGGGTCTTGATCTGCTCCAGCGTAGCCTCTGCGAGATCCACTGACGAGGGCAGGGCGTATGGCACGATGCCGATGCCGAGTGGGGCAAATGCCAGTGTCTCTGGAATCATCGACCATAATACGCGTGTCATCTCGTCGCCCTTGAGGAAACGCTGGATGTGGCTCATGGCCACCAGTTCAATGGGGTGGGTGTGGAGCGTGGCCTTGTAGCATGAACCTGTCTCCAGCAGATAGTTCTGCAGCGCCAGGTGCGTGGGCAGCTCGGAGGTGGGCACCACGGGCTCATCGGCAATCACCTCGTATGAGGCACAGTCGTCGCAGATACGGATGATCGAACCGTTCTGCATCGGCTCCTTGGCCAGGTCGCGCATGCGCTTGCCGGTACCTTTGCAATAGAAATACTTGCCTCGGAGCTGGGGCAGCGTCATGCCAATCTGCTTGACGGGGGCAATAGCCTGCATGGCCTTGCACTCATCGTCCATAAACTCGGTGACGTTGACGGTGATGTTTCCACCGTTACGCTCAGCCCAACCTTTCTGCCAGAGGTAGCCTGTGACCTCTGCAATCTGATATACAACCGCTTTCAATCCTTCGCGGCCTTCCAATATACTTTTCATGAGTTTAATCCTTCAAACTTTCAATTCTTCAAATTTTATGCTAAATCAACTGTGGCAGGAAACAGGAGATGACCAATACCACGATGCCTACGATGAGTACGGTGATCGTCTTCTGCGAACAGCCCTTCCACTCTTTCAGGATGATGCCCCATACATTCGAGAACACCACGTTGAGTGCCATCAGGATACAGAACGAGAGCGTCATCAGTGTCGGCGACTCGGTGAGGAATCCTTTACCCAGTGCCAGTCCGAAGAACTGTGAGTACCACAGTGCGCCAGCCAACAGACAGAACAGCAGGTTGTTACCCCATACGGAGGTCTTGGCATAGTCGCCCCAGGTACCGTTCTTCTGATTCTGATAGAAGCAGTAGATCATGTTGGTCACGAAGCCGCCCAGTGTCACCAGGAAGGTGGCAGGCAGCGTGCGGAACATCGGGTCGGTGAGTTCTCCGAAGTTGATGCCTTTGCCAAACTCCAGACCGACGTTGAAACAACCGCTCATAAATCCTGCGAGCAGGGCGATGGCCAGTCCTTTGGGGAAGTTGAAGTCCTTGACGGCTGCCTTCTTCTCTTCTTCAGAGAGTGAAGCGGCCTTCATGGAGCCGGCCACGCCGATGATGGCGATGCCTGCAAGGGTCACAATCACACCGAGAATAACGGCGAAGGTAAGCGACTCCAGTGCATTCAGCTCCGGGAAGAAGATATTCAGCAGAACGGGTCCCATGATGGTTCCCAAGCCTGCGCAGGTGCCCAGTGCTATCGACTGCCCAAGGGCCACGCCGAGGTAACGCATGGAGAGACCGAAGGTGAGGCCGCCCACGCCCCAGAGCACGCCGAAGAAGATGGTCATCCAGATGTTGAACGACTGCTCTGCCGTAAACAGCTCCCCCAGCGAGTGCCCTGCCGGCACTGCCAGCAGAGCACCCAGGAAGGGTAGCACCAGCCACGCGAACACACCCTGGATGATCCAGTACGACTCCCACGACCAGTCCTTGATCTTGTTGATGGGCACGTAGCAGCTGGACTGACAGAATGCGCCGATGGCGATGATTATTAATCCAATTATAACTTCCATGTCTTATATTTAGCGGCAGACGACGTCACACTCGATGTTCAGGATCTTTGCCACCTTCAGGATGGTGTCGATATGGTGACCCACGGCGGCAGCCATGTGGTGGGTAGGACCTGCCTCGCTCCACTTGTTGACAAACTCACGGCATGGGAGTGAGAACTTGGTGCGCATATTGGTGTCGCCGAACATGAAGATAGGACCTTCCTCGTTGACACCCTCGGCAGCCACGAACTTGAATACACCGTTGGCATCCTGTGTGATGGCGAGATAGGTGACAGGGCCTGTGGGCGGATAGAACTGCGTCAGGTAGCCGCCGCCAGTCTTTCCGTGGAACACGGGTACGATCTTCATCGTTGGCTTGTGGGCCTGCGAGATGTCGAAGTCGCCAGAGCCAGAGTGGCCGATGATGCAGATATCCTTCGGGAAGTCGATGCTGTACATTTCAGCCAGTGTGCCCGTGCCAGAGATGGTCTTCAGGATCGACATCGCCATAGCCACCTTCATGTCGCCCTCAACGGCGCAGGCGGTATGCTGTTTGATAAGCATCGAGAAAGCGGGAATCAGCATCGAGTCGAGCTTGCCGGCCACACCTTGTGCGAAGCCTGCGTAGTGGGAAGCAATCATGCCCAGTTTCTCGTCCTTCACCCATTGCTCAAAGGCAACAACATACTTGGCCATATCCCACACCTTCTCGATGGTGCCGCCACCCTCGATTTCGAAGGTGTCGAGGATGTCCTGAGCCTTGGCCTTGATGGCAGCCTCGTCGGTGATGTTGTCGGCGATAGCCCACATCTGTTCCCAGTCGAACTGCTTGGTATAGACGAACATACGGTGATAGAGGTTGGTCTCGTCGATATAGAGGTCCATCATGCCGGGATAAGGACGGCCAATCTGGGCGATATTCGTATCGCGGAAGCGACGGCGCACCTGGGCTGCACGACACCAGTCTTCGATCTCCTTCTGCACCTCAGGATCGCCACCTTCCACCACGCCGGTAATGACAGCAGAGCGCTTGCCGGCACGATTCAGGTCGGCCACCATCTCGCCGATGGCACCACAGGCATAGAGGTCGCCCAGCCAGGTGGGAATATCGGTCTTGGCATAGTCGGGGGCGAGTTTCTTCTGCACGTTCACAATCACGACAGGTACGTCGAGGTCGCGCACGGCGGGCAACATATTATAAGAGGTGCAGTAGGTCAGCATCTGGAGGATGACGAGATCGACATCGGCTGCGCGGAACTTGTCGCCGGCAGCCATCGACTGCTCCTTGGTGGTTACCATGCCGCCATCGATGATCTCAATGGTGTCGGGCAGGGTCTTCTTAAAGTCAGCATACTGCTGCTCGAAATTAGGTACGAGTTGTGGAAACTGAGGCAGATATGCCTGCAAGGCGATTGAGAATACGCCTACTTTTGCTTTGGTTTCAACTAGTGGTTTTGCCATAATTGTACTTTTTTGTGGATATTGTTTATTAGTTCTTTACGATTCTCAGATATTTGTCGAAGGCTTCATCCCAGGCCGCCTTGTCGGTGGGCTCGTATTTCACGAGTTCCAGTGAGTTGGCGATAATCTGGCGCATCTCCCAGATGTCTTCTACGAGTCCGGCACTCTTGGCCTGCAGCATGATGTTGCCGATGGCAGTGCCTTCCTGTGGCCCTGCCAGTACGGTAGCCCCCGTGGCATTGGCAGTGAACTGGTTCAGATATTTGTTCAGTGACCCGCCGCCGATGATGTGAAGCACTTCCAGCTTGAACGGTGCAAACTCCTGCATCCACTGGAACACCTGACGGTAGCGGAGTGCCAGAGAGTCGAAGATACAGCGGCATATCTCCGCAGGACTCTGAGGAACCTTCTGGTTGGTCTTGCGGCAATACTGCCGGATGGCATCTGTCATGCTTGAGGGGTTGGCAAAGAGTGGGTCGTCGGGGTTGATGATGGAACGGAACCCCTCTACCTGCATAGCAGAGCCTTGCAGCTCCGGATGTGACATCGCTGCAGCCTGCAGGTCTGCTTCGACTTTGCTGGATGCCCATTCCTTGCGGCAACGCTCATAGAGCCACATGCCACAGATGTTCTTCAGGAAACGGGTCGTTCCCTCGATGCCACCCTCATTGGTGAAGTTTCGCTCGTAGCTCAGGTCGTTGATGATGGCGTCTTTCGTCTCGATGCCCATCAGACTCCATGTGCCGCTGGACAGGTAGGCGAACTGTTCGTCCTTGGCTGGTACGGCTGCGACGGCAGAAGCTGTGTCGTGACCTGCAACGGCTATGACGGGAATGGCTCCCAGACCTGTTATCTTCTGTACCTCATCTGTCAGCACGCCGATTACGGTGCCTGGCTTTACCATCTTGCCGAATTTCGAGCGTGTCAGCCCCAGCGATGCCAGCAGACGTTCGTCGAGCTGCTTGGTGCGCGGATCCAGTAACTGCGATGTGGAAGCAATGGTATATTCGCATACCTCGTTGCCCGTCAGCATCCACGACAGGGCATCGGGCACGAAGAGAATCTTCTGAGCAGCCTTCAGGGCCGAGTTACCCTCGCGCTGCATGGCGTAGAGCTGGAAGATGGAATTGAAGTTCAGGAACTGGATACCCGTGACGTCATAGACCTCTTTCTTTGAGATGACGTGTTTCAAGTAGTCGTCCATCGCATCAAACGTGATGGGGTCGCGATACGCGCGCGGATTCCTTAATATAGCACCGTCGTCGCCAATCATGACGAAATCGACACCCCAGGTGTCGATGCCGATACTCGTGATGCTCAGCCCCCGGCGGGCCACTTCCTTCAGGCCTTTGATGATTTCGAAATACAGGGCATAGATATCCCAGTAGAAGTGTCCTCCCTGTTCAATGAGGTTGTTGGGGAAGCGCGTCACTTCCTCCAGACAGAATCGTCCGTCTTCAATATTGCCGATAATGGTGCGGCCACTGGTGGCACCCAGGTCAACGGCAAAGAAGTATTTTTTTCTCTCCATGTTTATAGGTCTTGATTAGCAGTTTGAATAAAACTGTTGCAAAGGTAAGTATTTAAATCCGCCTTTGACCCTAAATTCTGATTTTCTCTCTTAAATATTTGATTATTTGTCTTTTTTGTACTACCTTTGCAGTCGGAACTCTAAAACAATAAATAAATATTTTGTATGTCAACTTTATCTATTGCGATTATCATCGTATTCTGTATTGGCTATTTCTGTATAGCCATTGAGAGTGTGACGAAGATCAACAAGGCAGCTATCGCACTGCTTATGTTTGTCGCCACGTGGACGCTCTTCATGATTGATCCCGGCAGCTATATAGCCGGGGCCGTGGGTGAAATGAAAGCCTCAGCCGTAGCAGAGGTTATCGAGCACCATCTTGGTTCGACTTCCACGACGCTCTTCTTCCTGATGGGTGCCATGACTATTGTGGAACTGGTGGATCAGAATGGTGGTTTCAATTTCGTGCGTGACACGCTTCAGACAAAATCGAAACGTGCCCTTCTGTGGCGTATTGCCTTCATGACGTTTATTTTGTCGGCTATTCTGGACAACCTTACGACCTCGATTGTGATGATTATGATCCTCCGGAAGCTGGTAAGCGACAAGCAGGACCGTCTCATCTATGCCGCACTGGTCGTGATTGCCGCTAATTCCGGCGGCGCCTTCTCACCCATTGGCGACGTTACTACCATTATGTTGTGGAACAAGGGCGTGATTACGGCGGCTGGTGTCATCATGGAGATATTCATTCCTTCTGTCGTGTCGATGGTCATCCCAGCCTATGTCCTTTCACTTTCGCTAAAGGGCAACCTGGAGATGCAGCAAGAGACGGCAGTCATTGAAGAGGCCGACTGCCTCTCTCCGGCTCAGCGCAAGACGATTTTCTTCCTGGGTGTCGGCGGACTGATCTTTGTGCCGATCTTCAAGACCATCACCCATCTGCCACCGTTTGTAGGTATCCTGCTCGTACTTGGTGTACTGTGGACTACTACGGAGATATTCTATACGGGTATCCATCAGGAGAGTGAGGATACAGCCGACAACACGAATACGCAGAAGCGCGTGTCGAAGATGCTGTCACGTATTGATATGGATACCATTCTCTTCTTCCTGGGTATCCTGATGGCGGTGGGCTGTCTGGAGACCATCGGTGCTCTCACATTGTTGGGGCAGACGCTGGATACGACCTTCGAGGGAAACCATTACCTCGTGACCGGTATTATCGGTGTGCTTTCCTCTATTGTTGACAATGTGCCCCTCGTGGCCGGCTGCATGGGTATGTATCCAGTTGCCGCTGCTGGCGACATGGCTGTTGACGGCATCTTCTGGCAGTTGCTCGCCTACTGTGCCGGTGTCGGTGGATCGATGCTGATTATCGGTTCCGCCGCAGGTGTCGTCGTGATGGGACTTGAGAAGATTACCTTCGGCTGGTATATGAAGAAGATCACGTGGATTGCCTTCGTCGGCTATCTCGCAGGTATCTGCTGCTACTGGCTTGAGAAGACTTTCCTGTTCTGATAACGGGTATTGTATATTAAAAGGCAACCAAATGGTTGCCTTTTTTATTTCTGTTTGACCTCGCTGGGCTTACAACCCATTTTCGCCTTGAACTTTGCGGAGAAATAGTCCGGGCTCTCAAAGTTCAGGCGGTAGGCAATCTCCTTGATGCTGAGGTCTGTTGTCGTGAGCAGTTCCTTGGCACGGCGCAGACGCAGCTCTTGTTGATAGGTGGCAGGTGACAGACCTGTATATTCCTTGAAGAGCTTACGGAAGTTGGAGTAGCTGACGCCAAGCTCTTCTGCTATCTGCTGTATGGTGATGCCCGACTCCAGCGTGTCGCTGATGCGGAGACGAGCCTTGCCGATCATGGCCACTTGTGCATGATTCTTGTTGAACGCTATATTGCGCTCCAGTGAGTACATCTCGCCTATCAGGAGGTTCACGAGCCCAGCCATGAGCTGCTGGCTGTAGGCAGCCTCTTCGACGGCAGTGTCATAGGCCTTGCGATACAGACTCTCGATGACAGAGGAGTAGCCGATGTGATAGATGGGCTTTTCGGGTGTCAGGAATCCAGCCTTTACGCGGTCGTCGATGTTTTTGCCCTTGAAGCCAATCCAATGACTTTTCCATCCAGTATGCGAATCAGGATGGTAGGTATGCCATTCGCCAGGAAAGAGCAAGAACATGTCGCCAGCCTTCAGACGCGTGCGTGGACAATGGTCGCTTTGGAACCAGCCTTCGCCTTCTGGGTTATAGAGCAGCTGGTATTCATTGAACTGGCGACCTTTCTCTACGTTGAAGTAATAGCCGTCTGCATGTCCTTTTGTCGGATAGGGCTCTCCAGGCAGGATTTCTTCATAGCCCACAGTGCTGACGGTGAGTCCCCAAAGTGTGTCTCGTTCGTTGGCGAGCATGTATTTACTGATTTGCATAATTCTTATTATTTGTTTTGGGTGTTGCGGTTTTCGCAGGGGAGCCACATCCAGAATGTGGATCCGTGGCCTTCGCCCTCTGAGGTGACACCGATGTAGCCGTTACAGCGTTCGGTGATGGCTTGACAGATGCTGAGGCCAAGGCCTGTTCCCTGTACGAAGTCATTGAGCTTGACAAAACGTTCAAAGACGCTGTCCTGCTTCTCCTTGGGGATGCCGGCACCTGTATCTTCGCAGTAGAAATACAGTCCGTCGGTTTCGCGGGCGCCGTCGAGTGTGAGGCGCCGCTCCCAGTGGTAGCCAACCTTGATATGCCCCTCATGGGTGTATTTGACGGCATTGGTGACAAAGTTGGTGAGCACTTGCTGTGCACGGCCCTTGTCAAGCACGGTGACACAGGTCGTATAGGGGTTGTCTTTGAGAAATTCGACGCCTGGTTCCTGTACGCGCTGGGCCAGCGTCTGACAGATGTCGTCGAAGACCTTCGCCATGTCTTCCTCTGTTGGCTTGATGGCAAGGGCCTGCTCCATGTTGGAGGCTGCAAGGATATCGTTGATGAGGCGCATCAGCATGTCGCAGTTGTTTCGTATGATGCGTATGAATTCCATGCGTTCCTCTGTGGTGTCGATCACTGGCAGCAAGTCGGAGAATCCGACAATGGCATTCAGTGGCGTACGGATCTCATGGGTCATGTTTGCCAGGAATGCACTTTTCATCTTACTGGAGTTCTCGGCACGCTCAGTCTCCATCTTGAGCTTTTGCTGGGCAAGCATGAGCTTGGTGATGTCACGGGTTACACCGAAATAGCCTATACGCTTGCCGTTGTCATCGAAGGTGGGGATGCCACTGATGGCATACCAACCTGGTTGATTGTTGTAATGGGTATAGCGGAAATGGTGTATCACGTTGAATGGCTTGCTCATGGCGACAGGGTCGTTGATAGCTGCTGCCGAGTGGAGTTCCTCATTAGGCAGCATGCGCTTGACGTAGTCTTGCATCCTTTCCTGGTATTCCGGACTGCGCAGCGAGCGGGAGTAGGTAAGCATTCTTTCGCTGAGGTTGGAATGCCATACGAACATATCGCTGTTCTCAAGCAGGTAGGCAAGGTCGCGCTCATAGGTGTTGATGGTCTCAGTAGCCTTGCTTAATTCTGAATCATGAGTCCGCTGAGCCAGGTAATAGTCGCGCTCTGCGCTGATATCCCTGGCGGTGACGATGTAGAAGTGCAGGTCGTTGTCGTCATCGAGGACAGGATGGATGCGTATCTCGATGTATTGGTCGATATGGATGGCGGGGTAATACATGTGGTTGCAGACATGCAAGGTGTCGCGGGAACCGCGCTCATAGACTCCCTTTATCATATCTGTATCAAATATGTTGGTTTCCCGGAAATACTGTGCACCGGCGCTGTCAAAGCCGCAGAGCTGTCGCATCTTCTTGTTGACGTCAATGAGCCAGCCGTCCTTGTTGTAGAAAGACATGGCGATGATGTTTGTCTCGAACATGCGTGCAAATTTATTGCCGGTCTCCTGGTTGATGCGCTCGTTTTCAAGGTCTTTGGTGATGTCCTTAAGGGCATAGACGATATGGCTGGGGACACCAGACTCTCTCTCAACGATAGCCATTCCTTCCAATGTGTGCCAGTTTGGTTCCAGCCGGGTGCCGAAATTGAAGCGGCGGTTGAAATAATGGTTGTTGCTCTCACCTCTGGCGAGTGCCTGGTGATGCCTGAGGAACTCGCTTACGATAGGTGGCTCAAGATGGTTCGTGAACTGCTGGAGCATCATTCCCTCTTCATGCAGCATGTGGCCATAGAGGTTTCGGAAATGGTCTGCGGCAATGTCGTATTCCAACACAAAGCTATTGCCGATTTTCAGTGCCTCGGTCATGATGTTGTTGATGTCCTCATACCGTGTGACGGCCTTGCGTAGCCTGTTGCGGAGAAGAATACTCAGCAGAATCATAATGATGATGACCACGACGGCACCGACAAGCACGATGAGGGCCACTGGTGAACTCTGCTCCTTTACGCGTTCTGGATAGAACCATTTGTCATGGATCGGTTTCAGGTCGCCGGACTGTTCCATGCGGGCATAGGCATCGTCGATGGCTTCGATCAGTTCCTTGTCGTAGCCGATGATGCGCAGTTCGCCTGCCGGGATATTGACGTCGTCGAGCACCAGACTGTCCAGGCGATACTCCTTGATTTTCATTTTCAGGGGAATGGCTCCCCAGATGTAATAGGAGTTGCGCCCGTTGCGGATGGCGGTAAGCGCCTCTCTGGGAGAACGGTATTCGATGTGGAATTTCTTGTTGTATTCCTGTTGCAGGCGGAGGGCAGCATAGTCGTTGTTCTTCATCATGATGGTGTCGTCGTCCTTGATCTGGGAGATCCGCTTCAGCGGTTGCTGGCTTGGGCGCCTGACGGATTTCACAGAATAGTAGGTGATCATGTTCTGTGTCATGATGTAGGGACGTCTCCTGTAGTTGACTGATAGCGCGTGGATAAGGTCGGCCTCGCGCGCCTCAAAGGTCTGGGTACACTGATACCACTCCTGCATGACGAACTTATGAGGAATCTTCAGCTGGTCAAGTATCAGATTCAGTACCTCAACGTTATAGCCGTCGGCTTCACCCCTGTCGTTTCTGAATTCGTAGGGCGGGAATTCCCAGTCGCTGACAATGATGAGCGGGCGTTCTTCTGTGTATTCTCTTACTGACTGCCCGGCAGCAGGCTGCAGGGCAGTGATGCTCAGCAGGAAAGTGATGGTGGATATGATGGCGTATCTGATCATGTCGTAGCTTTTGCCTGTTTATATTCTGTCTGCCTCAATGAGTTTGCAAGGAATGGAGAACCAGACGTCTGTACCCTTGCCAACTGTGGAGTTGATGTTGATGCTGCCGCCGAGCTGCTGGATGAGGTCGTGGCAGATGCTAAGTCCGAGACCGGCTCTGTCGGTATTGCCGTCGCCGGTGATGAAACGTTCGAAGATGTGGCTGAGCATATCTTTCGGAATGCCGCTTCCGGTGTCTTCCACAACGACGGTGAGCTGATCGCCCACGAAGTCGTAGCGCACTCGTACCTGTCCGCTCGTCGTATGCTGTACGGCATTGAGCACGATCTTGTCGATGATGATACTGATGTTCGTATCGTCCACTTCTATGAGAAGCTTGCGGAATGGATTCTCTATGATGTAGTCCACACCTGCCAGTTTGTCGTGTGCCCAGGCTGCTTCCACCTTTGACGGGAATGACGTAGCAAAATCCACGCGACTTGGTCTCATGGTGATCATCTCTGCATCCAGGCGTGAGAGGAACAGAATATCGTTGATGAGTTTTAGTAGCTTGGCTGAGTTCTCCTTGATCTCCCGGATGAAGACGGTCTCGTCCTCGGGTGAGTGCTCCATCTGGAAGAGTTCGGCAAAACCTACTACGGCGTTGAGTGGTGTGCGGATCTCGAAGCTCATGTTATGTAGGAAGGCATTCTTCACCACCTCTACCTCCTGTGCGCGGAGTGTTTCCTGTGCCAGCTTTGTCTCGATAGCCTTGAGCTCACTGATGTCTCTGGCCATTCCAAAGTATTCTCTGATCCGGCCTTGTTTGTCATGGACGGGTACAAAGTGGAATTGTAGGTGCAGTGGCTGCTGGTTCTTCGTGTAAAGCACAGTCTTGATGTCGGTGGCGGCAGAACTGTAGGTGCGGTTGTCCATGTTGTTGAGGATACGCTCTGCTTTCTTTTTCGAGGCGGGTGCCACGAGGTTGAGCATCCGGGTCTGGGTGAGTCTGAGACCATCGCCGTTTTCTATCTTGTTGAAGACCTTGAGCAGATGTGTGTCGGGATTGTAGGTGAGGATGCGGATACCGCCCACTTCCAGCACGTAGTCCATATTGTGGATATACTTCGTGATTTCTTTGTTGGCTGCCTCTATCTCGATGGAGTTGCGCTGTGCCTGCTGGTACGACAAGGCTATTTCAGTGACGTTGCGCCCTGTGCCGAAGATACCTATCAGCCTGTCGTTCCTGTCGCGCACAGGCACGATCTGTAGTTCATAGTAGAAGTCGTTGCGTCTCAGGATCTTGTTCAGTATCCGGTTGTCGTCATCCTCGCCTTTGAAGATCTGCGTGACGTAGATGGGTTCCATGTGCTCGATGTCGAGGTCCGGCATGTCAAGCACCTCCTGAAGCGTGATTTTCATGCTGAGGATCGTGTCGAGGTCGGTTCCCATGCTGGCGAGTGCCTTATTGTTGATATTGGTTATATGTCCGTCGGGGCTGTAGGCTACCATATCGACCATCGCAGAGTCGAAAATAGCCTGATAGTGCAGCATGGTGTCCTTCGTCTTCAGCTGTCGGAGCAGTTCCCTAGTGATGTCGCTGCGCGTGCAGAGGATTGTTTCAGGACGACTCTTACTGTCACGCCGAAGCACGGAGAGCATCAGTGTGTAGTTTCTTGCGTCTCCGCCTGCCTGATCGTCAGTCTGCTGAACGTCAAGGGTGGCTGTACTCTTTCTGCCAGCGGCAATGTCATTGAGGATAGACTGCATGTGTCGTATGTCTTCCGGACGATAGCGGAGCACGAATTCTTCCAGCATCACGGTCTGTAGGGGCTTTCCCTGTTCGTCCAGCCAGGTGAACGTCTTGGTAAGTACGCTGTAGGTCCAGAGGGTTACGTTGTTGGTCCCCAGAATGAGTGCCAGACGGTCGTTGCGCTTGCGTATGGACTCCGTCATCTTCCGGAGCCGGTACCGGTACATGAGATAGATCAGCAGTCCGACAAAGGCGAGGGCGCCCAATGCGATGGCAGTCTTCGTGACCCAGCCGGGCAGGCCGGTATAGGTGCGCTCGGGATAGAACCATTTGTTCTGGATTGCCTGCAGCTTGTCGGCGGCTCTCAGCAGGGTATATACGCTGTCTATGCGATGTAGCAGGTCGGGATTCCTCGACATGAACTTGTATTCGCCGTAAGGCAGGTCGATAGGCATGATGTCGAGGTTGTCGGTGCGGTATTTCTGCATGAGCCATTTCAGCGACATCGTGTTCCAGACGATGATGCCGTCGTCGAGGTTGCTTACTCTCAGGATGGCTTCCTTCATGTCGTCGATGGCTTCGATTTCCTTCGCCCATCCCTTCGCCTTGATGAGATGGTGGCTGAAGCTGCCTTCATGCACGATGACGGTGTAGCGGGACAGGCTCCTGATGTTGTCGATCTTGACAGGTTTGTCCTTTGGCGTGACGATGCTGTGGGTGAAGAGCTGCACGATGTTGTTGCTGAACATCGTGTTGCCGCGACTGAACTCTGCGTCCATGCGCAGCATCAGGTCCGACTTGCCTTCCTTTAGGTCGCGCTGGGCTTCGAGTGTCGGCATGAGCTTGACGATATAGGGGATGTCCAGTTCCTTGAAGATCAGCTTCAGCAGGTCGATATTGTAGCCGTCGGGCTCTCCGCTTTCGTTGAGGAACACGTAGGGCCATAAGTCCCAGGAGTCTTCATAGACAAGCGGGCGCTCCACACTGAACACGCGGGTGGTGTCGCCGTCGGCTCTCGACGGTTGTGGGAATGCCGCCAGCAGGCAAAAGAGCAGTGAGGCGATGATGGATTGCTTCATGTGCTTCAATTTTTCAATTCTTCAATTTTTCAATTCTTCAATCCTTTCACAGGGTATCCATACCCAGAAGGTCGAGCCCTTGCCTTCACCTTCGGAGATGATGCCGATCTTGCCGTGACAGCCTTCGGCGATGGCCTTCGAGATATTCAGTCCGAGGCCTGTGCCCTGCACGTAGTCGTTCAGTTTCACGAATCTGTCGAAGATCTTCGCCTGGTCTTCTGGCTTGATGCCCGAACCGGTGTCCTCGCAGTAGATGTAGAGTCCGCCGCCGTTGTCCTCCCGGTATTCGTAGCCCACCTTGATATGTCCCTGCTGGGTATATTTGACGGCATTGGTCACGAAGTTTGTGATAATCTGATTCACGCGTTCGCGGTCGATGTGTGTCTTCAGCGTGGGGTAGGGGTTCACCTTGATAAACTCCACCGGTGCCTGCACGCGCTGTGCGAGCGAGGTGCAGATGTCGTTGAAGTCTTGTGCGAAGTCGGTATCCACAGGCTGTATGTGGATGCCGCCTTCGTCGAGTTCCGATACGGCCAGCATGTCGTTGATCAGTCGCAGCAGCATGTCGCAGTTGTTCATGATCACGCGGACGATCTCTTTTTTCTCCTCCGGGGTGGTGAGCATCGGCAGCACGTCGGAGAAGCCCACGATGGCATTCAGCGGTGTGCGTATCTCATGGGTCATGTTGGCCATGAAGGTACTCTTCATCATACCCGACTGGTTGGCGCGCTCCGTCTCGCGCTTCAGCTGCTCCTGTTTCTCGATGAGCGGTGTCACGTTGCGCACGATGCCGTAGCTTCCGATGATGCGGCCCTCACTGTCGAATGTCGGCACGCTGTCGATGAAGTTCCACTGCAGCCCGTCTCCCTCGTGGAAGAAGGAGTGCATGTGGGTGAGGTCGGTGCGCGGCACGTTGAAGTAGTTTTCAAAGTTTTGCAGGCCTTCCTTGAAGGGGCTGTCGATGAAGTGGGATATCAGCTCGTCGAAGCCGAGCACGCTCTCGGGCTTGTTCATACTTTTAAAAAAGGTACACGTGCGCTCGTTGAGGTTGGTGCGGAAAAAGCGCATGTCGCAGATGTCCATCAGGTATTGCAGCTCGTTCTCGTATTCCTGGATGGCGGCATTGGCCTTTCTGATTTCCACGTCGTTGCGGAGGTTCTGCAGATAGAGCTCTCGCTCCTGTGTGACGTCGCGGATGGCGGTGGTGATGAACTGCAGCTCGCCGAGGGTGTTGTAGATGGGGTGCAGGCGTATCTCGGTGTAGCAGTGCACGCCGCGCTCAGGCAGCACGCTCTGTGTGCAGAAGTACAGCTCGTCTGAGATCTTTCCGCCCAGCACCTGCTGGAAGGTGGGCAGCTCGAAGATGGTGCGCCCGTAGTAGAACGGGTCGTCCTCCGTCTGGAAGTTCAGTATCTCGCGCATCTTCTGGTTGGTGGTGAGCAGATGGCCCTTGCTGTCGTAGAAGGCCAGTCCCACGATCGACTGCTCGAACATCAGGCGGTACCTGCTCGTCAGTTCCTGCTCGCTTTTCTCGAACTCCATCTCGTCGGTGATGTCCGTCAGTGTGCAGTATATGTTGATGGGTCTTGACTTCTCAGTGGCGTCTTTGGCATACTCTGCGATGCCCTTGTTGCGCAGATAGCGCCACTTGCCTTCGTGGGCCTTGCCGCTGATGTCCCAGCGGAAGGTGCACTCCGCGCTGTGTGCCTGTCCCAGCACCAGCTTCAGGAAGAATTCCCTGAACTGCGGGAGGTCTTCGGGGTGTACCAATGCGAAGCTCTCCTGATAGTCGATGCCGCCCTCGGGCATCAGGTTGCCGTAGAGGTTGTAGGCCCGTTGGTCGTGTATGTTCATGCGCAGCACGTAGTTGTTGCTGATCTCAAGGGTGCGCTGCATGATGGCCGCTGTCTCATCGCTGCGCCGTGTGATATTCCGGATGCGGAGCACACTGATGCGGTTGATGGCCCAGGTGGCGAAGAATGTCAGCATCACCAGCATCACCAGCAGGAGTGAGATCATGTCGCTGAGGCTGAAGGCCGTTATCGAGGTGAGTATATTGTCCATTGTCATTGCCAGTTAGATGATTGTTTCCTGTTTCTTCTCCATGCTGACCATCTCGCAGGGGATGATGATATACGAGGTGGTGCCCTTGCCCTCCTCGGTCTGCAGTTCGAGCGAGCCGCCCATCTGCTCTATCATCTCCTTGACGATCGGCATCTCCAGACCGGTGGTGTAGGCAGGACCTACCTGGTTTCTGGAGAATCGCTCGAACGACCGCTTCAGTGCCTCCTTGCTCATGCCGAGGCCCGTGTCCTCGATGCTGATGTTTAGTTCACCGTGGCGGTACTCGTATTTGGCGCGGATGGTGCCTTCCGAGGTGTAGCGGGTTGCGGCTTCGCAGAGTTGTTGGATGACTCTTCCGAGATGCTGCTCGTCGATCTTGACGACGAGGTGGTTGTATGGGTTCTCGGCAGATACCTTCACGTTGGGGCTGACGGTGCTCCAACCCATGTAGCAGAGTCCCTCGAAGAGGAGGGCGAAGTCGCATTCCGCCACATGCATCTCTTCCATCCCGGCATCCAGGCGCGAGATGTAGAGGATGTCGTTCACCAGCTGCAGCAGCTCTGCCGTGTTACGCTTGATTTCCTCGGCGAACACGGGCTCGTCTTCGTCGGCGTGGGGGTTGTTGAAGAGCTCGGCGAATCCCAGTACGGCGTTCAGCGGCGTGCGTATCTCGTGACTCATGTTCGCCAGGAAGGTGGTCTTCAGTTGTTCTGCCTCCTGGGCCTTCATGGTTTCTTCCTGCAGGCGGCGTTCGGTGTAGGTCATCTCCGTGCTGTCTTGTACCATGCCGAAGTATTGCTGCGTGCCATCCTTGTCTTTCACGGGCACCATGCTGAAGGTCAGGAACATGTGTCTGCCCTGCTTGTCGCGGAAGATGGTCTCGATGGTTGCCCTGAAGTCGCCTCCGTGCTGGCGGTCCATTCTCATGAAGAGTCCCCTGGCTTTGCGGCGCTCGTGCTGGCACACCAGTGTCAAGCAGCGCGCCTGCGACAGGCGGTATTGCAGCTTTTTCAGGTCGCCATACACCTCCAGCTCGTGGCGGGCGGGATAGTAGTTCACCATCCTCACGTTACTCACGCGCAGCGAGTAGTTGATGTTCTCGATATAGTTTTCTATGTCTCTCGTTTTCTTGGCCAGCTGTTGTCCTGCCCACTTCTGGTGGTGCTGCGACTCCACCATCTCGGTGATGTTGAGGCCGGCCATCACGATGCCTGTCAGTTTGCCTTCCGCATCGCGCGTTGCCGAGAGGATGTGCTCGTAGTAGGTCTTGTCGGTGCCCCAGTAGTCGTGGCTCAGGTCGCCCATGGGGTGGCGTACCTCATTGAGCGGGGTGATGGCCGAGGCATGCCGCCGGTCCAACTCCTGGATGTTCACGTCCTTCACGGCGGGCACGTCGTTGAGCCTGGGCTTGGCGGCAAGCAGCGCTTTGCGGTCTTTCACCTCGAAAGTCTCGCAGGCCTTGTCGTTGATGTCTGTCATGATGCCGTCGGCATCGTAGTAGATCATATCGACGAGCGAGGAGTTGAACACCGTGCGGTATCTCAGCTGCAGGCTGGCGGCCTTGGTCACTTTCAGCTGCTCGTCGGTGACGTCGCGCTGTATGCCCAGCAGCTGCACGGGCTTGCCCTTGGCGTCGCGCCGCAGCACGGAGACGTTGATGTCGTAGTACCGCTGCTGCGCGTCCTTGTCCTGCTTGTCGAGACGGCCTCTCACTTCCATGATGGCGTCGTCACGCTCGCCCCTGCTGATGCTGAGCACATCGCCTATGAGCATGCTGAAGTCGTCGTTGTCGAAGCGCATGGAGAACTCGATGGCCGAATAGTCGGTTTTCTCCTTCTCGTGGTTGAAGTACATGGTGAAGTATTCCCGCTCGGGGTCGTAGGTCCACACCTGTGTCTTGTTGTGGTCGAGCACCAATTCCAGCTGGGTGTTCTTCTGCCGTGCTTCCTCAAGGGCCGTCTTCTGGCGGTAGAAATAGACGCGGTTGGAGAATATCATCACAAACACTGCGATCAGCAACCCTGCCACCAGGTAGGCCGACAGGTGATGGAGATTGAGGAAGGTTTTCAGGTTCTCCTGTTGCGCAAATGCCTCGCTGGCAGTTGCGAGGAGGCAGGCGGTCGTGAAAAGTTTTAGTTTGTAGGTTTTTAGCATGTCGATTGCTTTAGAGGGGGTATTCGTCAAAGGCGTAGAGCACGGTCGAGAGGTATCGCTCGCCGGTGTCTGGCAGCAACACGACGATGCGCTTGCCTTTGTTCTCCGGACGGCGGGCCAGCTCGAGTGCGCCAAAGGCGGCAGCCCCCGACGAGATGCCCGTCAGCAGTCCCTCGGTGGCAGCCAGTTCGCGGCCTGCCCGGATGGCGTCGTCGTTGTCGATGTCAAGCACCTCGTCGATCACTGATGCGTCATAGGTCTTGGGGATGAAGCCTGCCCCGATGCCTTGTATCTTGTGCGGACCGCTCTTTCCGCCGTTGAGCACGGCAGATGTCTTGGGCTCCACAGCGACGATCCGGATATCGGGATTCTGCTCCTTCAGGTACTTGCCGACGCCAGAGATGGTGCCGCCGGTACCTACGCCGGCCACGAAGATGTCGATCCGTCCGTCGGTCTGCTGCCAGATCTCGGGACCCGTCGTCTCGTAGTGTCGCTGGGGGTTGGCGGGATTCTCAAACTGCTGCAGTATCACGCTGCCTGCGATGCTGTCGCGCAGCGCCTCCGCTGCCTTGATGGCGCCCGTCATGCCCTCGGCACCGGGTGTCAGCCTCACTTCCGCACCGTAGGCTTTCACCAGGTTGCGGCGTTCTACGCTCATCGTCTCGGGCATCGTCAGAATCAGGTGGTAGCCCTTCACTGCCGACACCAAGGCCAGGCCTACGCCCGTATTGCCGCTGGTGGGTTCGATGATGGTGGCGCCGGGCTTCAGGAGGCCCTTCCGCTCTGCGTCTTCAATCATCGCCAGGGCGATACGGTCCTTGGCGCTGCCGCCGGGGTTGAAGAATTCCACCTTGGCGACGATGGGTTCCCCGATGCCTTTTGCCTTTGACCACTGGTTCAGCTCCAGCAGGGGCGTGTTGCCGATAAGTTCGGTCAGTTGTTTCGCTATTTTTGTCATGATGCGTGATATACTTTTTTACTATTATAGACTGTTTTTACGTTGCGAAATTAATCATTTTCCTTGAAACTACAAAAAAAAGTGTGAAATATTTGGCAGATTGACGGAAAAATACTACTTTTGTCAACAGAAAAAGCTAAAACTTAAAGATTATGTTAGACGTTAAAGAGACTTTGAAGAAGAGCGAGGAGCGCATGGAAATGGCTGCGATGTTCCTGGAAGAGGAACTGAGCCGCGTGCGTGCAGGCCGCGCCAACGTGGCCCTTCTCGACGGTGTGAGAGTAGATTCCTATGGCAGCAAGGTACCCCTCAACCAGGTGGCCAATGTCAGTGTGCCCGATCCCCGCACCATCGCCATCAAGCCCTGGGACCGCAAGGAGATCCGCAACATCGAGAAGGCCATCATGGACTCCGACGTGGGCATCACCCCGGAGAACAACGGCGAGGTGATCCGACTGAACATCCCGCAGCCTACCGAGGAGCGTCGCCGCGACCTCGTCAAGCAGTGTAATAAGATTGCCGAGAAGGCGAAGGTAGAGGTGCGCAACGTGCGGGCCGACATCAAGGACAAACTGAAGAAGGCCATCAAGGACGGACTCAGCGAGGACAATGAGAAGGATGCCGAGTTGGAGCTTCAGAAACTGCACGACAAGTACATCAAGAAGCTCGACGACCTCATGGCCGCCAAGAACAAGGAGATTATGACGGTCTGATGAAGGGACTTGTCATAAGGAATACAGGCAGCTGGTACACCGTCCTTACCGACGATGGCCAGCTGTTTGAGTCGAAGGTGAAAGGTAACTTCCGCCTGAAGGGCATCCGCAGCACCAATCCCGTGGCCGTCGGCGACAGGGTGGAGCTGGTGGCCAATCAGGAGGGCACCGCCTTCATCACCGCCATCGAGGACCGGCGCAACTACATCATCCGCCGCTCGCAGAACCTCTCCAAGCAGAGCCATATCATCGCCGCCAACGTCGATCAGGCTTTCCTCGTCGTCACTGTCGATTTCCCGCAGACCTCCACCACCTTCATCGACCGTTTTCTGGCCTCCGCCGAGGCCTATCGTGTGCCCGTGGTGCTTGTCTTCAACAAGACCGATCTGCTCGACGACGATCTGCTGCGCTACCAGCAGCTGATGATGACGCTCTATGAGAACATCGGCTACCGCTGTCTCGCCATCTCAGCCGGCACCGGCGAGGGCATCGAGGCGCTACAGCCACTGATGCAGCAGAAGATCACGCTGCTCAGCGGCAACAGCGGGGTGGGGAAGTCAACGCTCATCAACCGTCTCGTGCCCGGCACTAACCTCCGCACCGCCGAGATCAGCGATGCCCACAACACAGGCCAGCACACCACCACCTTCTCCGAGATGATCAGCCTCCCCGGCGGCGGTTGGCTCATCGACACCCCGGGCATCAAGGGCTTCGGCACCTTCGACATGGAGCCCGAGGAGCTTACAAGCTATTTCCCTGAGATATTCCGCTTCTCGAAGGACTGCCGCTTCTCCAACTGCACCCACACCCACGAACCGGGCTGTGCCGTGCTGCAGGCCCTCGATGACCACTACATCGCCCAGAGCCGCTATCAGTCCTATCTCTCGATGATGGACGACAAGGACGGCAGCAAATATCGCGAAGCTTTTTAGTCTCGCGATGTTTGTTGCTTATTAGATTTTACCAAACTCTTTTTTTGCCGCCTACGATATAGACGCCGTGTGGCAGACCTTCCAGCGAAGTCGTGCCAGAGCGCACCACGCGACCGTTGAGGTCATAGACTGCATCGGGGCGTTCAGGCGTATTGGTGATTTCACGGATACCGTCGGCACTGGTGAGCAAGGGCTCGATGTTCATCTGTGTACAGTTGGGCATAAGCAGGGAGAGTGATTCGCCCTCGTAGTTCTGGGTGTCGATACCACTGCTGCTGAAAGTCTCCACGCGCCAGCCACTGACCATCTGCCCGTCTGGTGCTGTCGCTTTCAGGCGTATGTCTCTGTCTGCATAGAATTTTCCGACAAACTGGCATCTGGAGAGCGGAATGTCATTCATCGTCAGGCTGGTCAGCGCGTCACTGGAAATCCCAATGTTCACGGTGAGCCTTATGGGTGAGCCCAGCTGGTAAAAGTCGCCGAGGTGGTTGTAGAAATAGTCGGTGCGGCTGTTTAGCCACTTGCTGGCCTTGCTCATCTCGTCGTTGTAGTTGGGCCACCACTGGTTGATGAGTTTGCGGTGGTGGGGATATTCCGCCCTGATTTCATCGTACATCAGGTTCCATACTTTGCGGATGTTTTCATAATTCAGGAAGTCGCCCATATAGATGGCGCAGTGGTCGATGAAGATACGGCGGAAATCTTTGTCATCCATCAGGCGTCGGAAGAGAAGGGTGCTCTCACTGCTGTTGGCCCCCCAGTTCTTCCCGTTGTCATATTTAGGATTATAGAGCCAGTCCAGAATCTTATAGTTGTAGGGCTCGTCGTATAGTCCCATTGTGTAATCGACGTCCTTGGTAATCCAGCGCCATCGTCCGCCTTCTGCCCGTGGGCGCCACATGATGATGTTGTTGCCGGGGAAGTCGTAGTTGTTGAAATAGAGGTTCATCACCATCAGGTTGATAAACTCCTGGCAGTCCATCCATTCTTCGTATTCTGCCATCGTGTGGCCCGTCTCGGTATAGAAGGCCTTGAAGTTGTTGAAGTTGTCCCATGTGCCCTTCTTCAGATCCCACCAGTTTTCGATGAGGTCGATGTCTTCCAGTCCGTTGTAGTTGGTATAGACGTTGTTTTCGTTGCCGCGTTCACGGATGTTGAGTATGCCGTAGTACTGACCGTTGATGTAGATGATGGCTGGGCGCCATGCCTGCCAGTCGAGGTCTGTATGCTTGCTCATGACGCGCTGGCAGATGGCATCGCGCATATAGAGGTAGTGGAAGTCGTTGCCGGCATTACGGAGCACAATCGACTTGAAGTCGGTCAGTCCGGGTTTCTGGTCGTAGAAGAACTCGTATTCGAAACGTTTGGTGCCGAATCGCTTGTGGGCATAGAGCGCCATCGATTTCAACTCAGCCCCCCGTGAGGCTGCGCCTGCCACTCGGGTCTCGCAGAGCTGGTTCAGACAGGCGGGCTTCCCTTCAGCATCGAAGTACTCGAAGTTGATGGGCCGTCGCCAGTTATTGCGCTTCTCATTTGTGTTGTTGGCGAAGATGCCATTGCGCCTACCGTTCAGATAGTCGTTGTCGGTGGTGATGGCTATGACTGGCAGCGTCAGTTTTCTGGGGAAGAATATGTAGCTGTGGGTCGTGGAGCGTGGCGACAGCCAGCCTTCGCAGATCAGTCGGGCTCTTACTGAGCGTGTCGTATTGATGGTGATGGGGCCTGTATAGAGCGGACTCTCTGTGGTTGGTTCACGACCGTCGATGGTATAACGGATCTGCGTGCCTTTTGGTGCCCCTTCGGGCAGGGAGAGGGTCAGTGTGATATTGGTTCCGTTGGTCATCACGCAGCCTGGCTCGCTGAAGATGGGCTCGCCCAGAATTTTTTCTTTGGTGCATACGTCGCCGGTATTGACGGCATTGGGCGAAGGTGCCAACTGGTAACCCCACTGACTGCTGCCGTCAGTCTCACGGCCATAGGCGATATTGGGGGCTGGTTGTTTGCCGAGGTCTGTTAGTTTATCTACGATCTGACCGCCCTTGAAGAGATAGATCTCGCAACCCTTGCCAGACTCCAGACGGAAGTCGGTATGGAACTTATCACCCACCTTGTCGCAGTACACGAGGTGGTGCCCCCCGGGTGCTACTGTCTCGCTTGGCAGCTGATAGGCTTCTTCCGCTTGTGGTGTGATACCTATTTTATAGTCGCCTGTGTTGGCGGCAGTCGTTCCGCTGTTATAGAGTTCCACCCAGGAGTCTGGAAACTCATTCAGGTCGTCCATCGTGCAGTCTATGTTCGACTGCATCAGCTCGTTGATGACAAGTTGACCGTTTGCCGCATCGGGGACGGTCTGTCCCGACAACTCGATGCTCCCAGTGAGTAGCACCGCCGTCACCAGCATTTTCTGTATTCTCATCATTTGGTGATATGAATTTGCCTGCAAAAGTAATCATTAATTCTTATTTCTGATTCTTAATTCCTGATTATTTTGTACCTTTGCGGCCAAAAGCTACAAATGATAAAAATTATGAAACAAATCGTGACCCTTGCCCTGCTGCTGATGCCGTTCAGCATGCAGGCTCAGGAAAAGACGGAAATCCGTCAGTTCCTTCATGCCGGTCCCTTTGCGGTGACCGCACCCCTCGCCCTCGATACCGTCGATGTGCAGGGAAAGAAGTTCGATGAGACTTCGTGGCTCAACGGTGCGCTCCCCCGCACCACCGTGTCCCCGCTCCCCCGAACCTACAGCGGCGCGCTGCTCCCCTCGCTGCCCGACAGCCGCAGCGTCGGCCTGCTCTCGTTCTACGTCAACAACCGCGACTTCCTCAAAGGCAAGATCACCGTCAGCGGCCCCAAACACTACAAGCTCTATATCGACGGGGCTGAGGCAGGCGAGGAGCTGAAGCTGGCGCCCGAGCACCACACGTTTGCCATCCAGTATCTCGCCGAGCCGAAGGATACTGACTCCATCTGCGTGACTATCGACGCTAATCGGGCTGTGGCCTATACGCTCGACAAACGGCACCCCTATATGGTGCACGACCTCACCGACGGCCAGCGCGTGCGCGGCATCTCCCTCTCTGCTGACGGAGCCTACGCCATCGTTAGCCGTCAGACCACGGAACGTGGCGGTAACAGCCGCTGGGACTACGAGCTGCGTGATGCCCGCACGGGTCGTCTCGTCAGCATGCTTGCCAAGCGCGGCGAGTGGATGCCACGCTCCGTCGCCTGGCTCGAAGAGGAACAGGAGGACGGCAAGGCTGCCTTGTATAAGGTCGAGCCGCTCACGTGCCGCCGCACCCTGCTGGCAAAGGATCTGCCGGAGGGCGACTATACCCTCAGCCCCACCGAGGACTATCTGATCATCACCGCCGAGGAGGAAGGACCGAAGGAGGACAAGGACGTCTTCGAGGTGCTCGAGATGGACGACCGTCAGCCTGGCTGGCGCAAGCGCAGCTACCTGCTCAGGTACGACCTCGCTACGGGACTCTGCCAGCGGCTCACCTTCGGACCCCGCAACACCTATCTCTCCGATATCTCCGCCGACGGCAGCCGACTGCTCATCCAGACGTCCTACAGCCGTCTGGCGCACCGTCCCACCGAGGTGGGCGACGTCTTTGTGATGGATGCCGCCACCTTGCGTGCCGACACACTCCTCACCGGCGAGGGCTTCCTGGGCGGCGGCAGTTTCTCCCCCGACGGGCGACAGATCCTCTTCACGGGTACGCCGGAGGCTTTCGGGCGCATCGGCTGTCAGTTGCCTGCCGACGTCACGCCAAGCATGACGGAGAATGAGCTCTTCCTCTACGATATCGCCTCGCGGAAGGTCACACCGCTTACCCGCGACTTCAACCCCTCCGTCGAGCGCGTCGTCTGGTCCTGTGCCGACGGACAGATCTACCTCTCTGCCGAAGACCGCGACTACGTCAACCTCTTCACCCTCAACCCCAAGACGGGCAAGATCGCTGAGATTGCCCAGCAGGGCGACTATGCCTACCGCTTCGACCTCGCTGCTCAGGCACCCGTGATGGCCTACCTCTCCTATAAGACACTCGAACCTGCCTCCGCCTACGTGCTCAACCTGAAGTCGCACAAGTCGCTCTCCCTCTTCGAGGGGCGCACCGCCCTCGGCGACGCGGAAGTCGGCACCTGCCAGGACTGGAACTTCACCAACTCCCGTGGCGACACCGTCTATGGGCGCCTCTATCTGCCGAAAGACTTCGATGCCTCGCGGAAGTATCCGATGATCGTCTATTACTACGGCGGCTGCTCACCCGTGAGCCGATACTTCGAGTCGCCCTACGCTCCGCAGTACTGGAACTCGCTGGGCTACGTGGCCTATATCCTGCAGCCTAGCGGTGCCACCGGCTTCGGACAGGAGTGGGCCTCGCGCCACGTGAACACCGCCGGGCGCGGACCTGCCGAGGATATCATCGAGGGCACCCGTAAGCTCTGTGAGACCCATCCCTTCATCAACGCTGCGAAGATCGGCTGCATGGGCGCCTCCTACGGCGGATTCATGACCCAGTACCTGCAGACGCAGACCGACCTCTTCGCCGCCGCCGTCTCCCATGCCGGTATCGCCAACCACACCAGCTACTGGGGCGAGGGCTATTGGGGCTACAACTACAGCGAGGTATCGATGGCCAATAGCTACCCCTGGAGCCACCGCCAGCTCTACGTTGATCAGTCGCCCCTCTTCAATGCCGACAAGATCCACACGCCGCTGCTGCTCCTGCACGGCAATGCTGACACCAACGTGCCGCTGATAGAGAGCCTCCAGATGTTCACCGCCCTGAAGCTGCTGGGCCGTGAGGTGGCGCTCGTCGAGGTAGAGGGCGAGAACCACCACATCCTCGACTATGCGAAGCGCGAGAAGTGGCTCGCCACCCAAATGGCCTGGTTTGCCCGCTGGCTCAAGGACGACCCCACCTGGTGGGACGCGCTCTATCCCAAGAAGCATTTGTAGCAGCATCCGAACAAGTGAAAGGGGCCGCAGAAATGCGGCCCCCTTTACTGATTAATTAAGTATTTGCCACTATCTGCTAAAATAGCAAAACAAGTTGTTTTGGTGTGAAGGAAAGTATCTCTAAATACTGAAGAAGTCCCACTTTATATAGCAAAACAAGTTGTTTTGCTGTCACAAAATAGTAGTGATACTTTAAGAAAAAGTGTCACTATATCTAACACGCTTATCATCTGTTAGTTAAGTTAAATAGTGACACTTTACACAATAATCTAATCTTTATTCAAGGAAATACCGAAGGGGACTGTTTCTCAGCTCTCTGACATCCTCATCCTTCGGCGATGCCTTGCGCTAGAAGGTGTAGGAGGTGGAGACCATCAGGTTGCGCCCGCGCTCGTGATAGGCATACATGTAAAGGTTTTTTGGGGGGGCTGTCAGGAAACGGTCGGCATTCAGCAGGTTCTCGCAGTCGAGGGCCAGCGTCAGGCGGTTGGCGTAGGCGTATTTCAGTCCGGCATCCATGACGAAGGTACCGTCGAGCTTTGCCTCGGTGACTAAAAAATGGCCATCTTTATCGACTTGACTGAAATCTGTCATCTGCATCATTTTCGAGCTTGTGTACCTGGCATTGCCGTAGAGCTTCAGCTCCTCCTGCAAGGAAGAGGCATTGCCAGTGGATAGTTCGTAGTCAAGTTTTACAAAGAGTGTTGTTCCCTCTTTCTTGATTTTCAGTTCTTTTCCCATTATAGTTTTTTTTGATAAGTCAACCGATGAGGATGTCGTAGCGCGACATGAAGGAAGCACCGGGCAGGAGATGGTTCATCAGGGGCTTGTCGCGGAACTCACCGTTGAAGTCGCGCGGGTCGCCGATGCCGTACCAAGGCTCGATGCAGACGAAGGGGGCTTGTTTGCCGTAGGGACTCCAGAAGGCGACGACGGGCGTGCGGAAGGTGACTGTCACCTCGGGCTCACCGTCGCTGCCCAGGAGTTCCGCCCGGTGCAGCTGGCTCTTGTGTACCTTGATGGAGTCGTTGCGCCAGGTGTTCTCGCTGAACTCGATGATGCCGCCCTCGGCCTCGCTGAAAGGCACCTCGTCCATCGTGTGCGAGCTGTCGGGATAGCTGTGCAGGGCATCCATCGGCTCCTGGTTGTCGAGACGGATGATGCCGCTGGTCTTTCCCCCGGGCACGTTGAAGGCAGGGTGGCCGCCGATCTGGAAGTGGATCTCGCGGGTGTCGGTGTTGTGGACGTGCCAGATGACACCTATCTTGTTCCCGTCGAGGGTGTAGCTGACAGAGAGGGTGAAGTCGTAGGGATAGACCTTCTTCGTGGCTTCCGACGATTCGAGGGCGAAAGTGATCTTCCTTTCGCTTTGTGCAATGAGCTTAAACTCGGCATCGCGGGCGAAGCCGTGGCGCGGCAGGTGATACTCCTGGCCATCGACACGGTAGGTCTCGTCGTTGACGGCGCAGACGATGGGGAAGAGGATGGGTGAGCGGCGCCCCCAGAACTTGGGATCGCCCTGCCACAGGTATTCCTTACCGTTGGCATCCTGGATGCTCTGGAGCTCGGCTCCTTTCTCCGATACGACGACGGAGAGCTGTTCGTTACGTAGTTCTACCATAGTTGTTATTTTGCTTTATTGATAAGTATCATGAATACGATGATTTCCAGGTAGAGTAGGCCAAAGACTGCAAAGAATGGTGCTGGCGACGGTGAAGACATGCCCAGCATCATATAGACGACAGCCAAAGGCATTAATAAAAGGGTGATACCCATGACTCGGGTAAAGCGGATAGTCAACTCCACCTGACGGATATTGGTGATCTTAAAGGGCATGTTGATGTGACGCGGGAAGTAGGCAATACCCATACAGAGGATGGCTACTGCCGTCAGGATGATGCAGGGAATGATAATGCCTGATGGCGACCCGTAGGCATTGGGTTTGCCTGAGGCATCGAAGTGGGTGGGAACGATGTCTGGAGCACGATGGATCATCCAGATGATGATGCCCCAGACGATAACGGTCACGATAGCAAAGGCCATCTCAAAGATGATTGCCTCTGTGGTGCGATGCACCTTCACCTCTTTTAGATTAAACTTGTTCTGTTCCATTGCTTGGTTTTTTCTTGGGCAGGCGTTTGGCTTTGCGCAGTGCTTCGGTGATAATCCACTGCAGTTGACCGTTGGTGCTGCGGAACTCGTCCGCAGCCCAGGCCTCTATCGCGTCCATCGTGTCAGAATCGACGCGGAGAATAAAGCTTTTCGTGGAATTCTTCTCAGCCATCTGTTAGTGGTTCAGCGTGCCAGTGTTCACAACGGGTTGGGCGGCATCGTCGCCACAGAGCACGACGAGCAGGTTCGACACCATCGCAGCCTTCTTGTCGTCATCAAGCTCCACGATATTCTCGTTCGAGAGTTTGTCAAGTGCCATCTTCACCATCGAGACGGCACCCTCTACGATCTTCTCGCGGGCGGTAATGATAGCTGAGGCCTGTTGGCGGCGCAGCATGACGGCGGCGATCTCAGGGGCGTAGGCCAGGTAGTTGATGCGGGCTTCGACCACCTCGATGCCAGCCAGTGCCAAGCGCTCGTCGAGCTTCTGCTCCAGCTGCTCGTTGATCTCGTCGGCACTTGAGCGCAGGGTCAGCTCGTCGCCGCTGTTGTCCTCGTCGTCGTAGGCATATTGTCCGGCCACTTGGCGCAGGGCGGCGTCGCTCTGTACGCGGACGAAGTTCTCCAGCGCGTTCATCAGTCCCTTGGTGTCTGAGCCAACGGCATTAGGGTTGGCGGCCATCGTCTGGGTATCGACTTCGAAGAGGGCCTTGTAGGTGTCCTTCAGTTTCCAGACGAGCACCAGACCGATCATCACGGGGTTGCCCGTCTTGTCGTTCACCTTGATAGGCTCGGCGTCGAGGTTGCGTGCGCGCAGGGATACCTTCTTCTGCCCGTAGAAGGGGTTGACCCAGTAGAAGCCCACCTGCTGGAAGGTGCCGCTGTACTTGCCGAACCAGTTGAGCACCTTCGCCTCGTTGGGCTCCAACTGCATGAAACTGCACATGCACACGATGTCGGTGATGAGCAACAGGATGCTGCCGCCGAGCAGCCAGCCACCGCTGCCGCCATCGCTCTCGTCGAGCTGGATGATACCGAACACGATGCCTACGATGGCGGCAATGAACAGGGCAATGGTGATGAAAAGCATCACGAAGCCGTTGATCACGGTGCCCTTGAAAACATACTCTTTGTTCTCCATAACGTCTAATTGTTTAATTTGATATCATTTTGATATTGCAAAGATATGAAAATGTTTCGAACTTACAAAGGATTTCTTCGTTTTTTTAACAATATTTTTGGCTATTTGCCCACTTATTCGTATCTTTGCAGCCCGAAAACAGTGGATATGCGTAAGACGATATGTGTTTTGATGGTGATGCTGATGCCCGCCGTAGCCCTTGCCGGTGACAGTGAAGGCAAGCAGCGCCCGTTGCTCCTGAGGGGGCTCTACTGGCTGAAGACGCTCATCGACTCCTCGGCGGTGGCGGGCAAGGACCGCAGCTATATCGAGCAGCCGGAGCGTCCCTGGGCCGTGGAGCTGCGCACGGAGGCCACACAGTCGTCGCTGAAGATGACCTCCTCATGGCGTCTCGACGCCCAGAATTACGGTTGGTTGACTGCGCGCACCAACAGCGGCTTCTCCACGTCGATAGGCGCCTGGGCGGGCTACCGGGGCTACGGCTTCGGACTGTCGAAGGAGCTGACGGGCGGCGACGGATCCACCATCTCCTTCGGTGCGATGGGCGGCAGTTTCGGCATCAACCTCCACATCAACTCCTACCGCAGCAGCCAGCCTCAAGTCGAGGGCTTCATGCAGAGCGGCGCTGAGAGAGAGATCTCGGACGGGATGCTCGACATGGAAGACCCTATTCACGTGAGGTCGCTCTTCCTCGACGGCTACTACTTCTTCAACGGCAAGCGCTTCTCATACGCCGCCGCCTACGACCAGTCGCTCATACAGCGGCGCTCGGCAGGATCGCTCGTGGCGGGACTGATGTACTTCCACTCGCGGGTGGCCTATGACGACGAGTCGAACTGGCCGCTGGTGTGGAGCACCAACGAGACGGGGCGGGTGAAGTTCACACAGGCCAACATCGGGGCGGGCTATGCCTACAACTGGGTGCCGGCAAGGGGATGGCTCGTCAGCGCGATGGTGATGCCGATGCTCACCTTCTATAACCGGATGAAGGTCTATACCTACGACGTCCTCACTGTCGATGGGCGCAGCCTCACCAGCATGACGGATGAAGAGTTTGTGGACTACTTCATGAATAAGGGTATCGAAGACGTCGAGCTGAAACCCATTGACGAGGAATCGACAGGCAACAGGATAAGCTGGAATGTTGACGCAAGGCTCTCGCTGGTCTATAACTGGGCGCGCACCTATCTGCGGGTCTATGGGCACTACAACCGTTTCACGTATGCCAACGACGATAACGACGGACGGCTGACCGACTGGCACGTCTATGCCACGCTCGGCTACAGGTTCTAAGCGGAGAAAAGACATGATGGATATCAACGAACTTAAGGACAAGCGTATAGCGGTGCTGCTCTCGGGCGGCGTCGATAGCAGCGTCGTCGTGTATGAACTGGCGCGGCTCGGTCTGCATCCAGACTGCTTCTATATCAAGATAGGACCCGAGGCCAACGAGGAGTGGGACTGCTCGTCGGAGGAGGACCTGGAGATGGCAACGGCTGTGGCCCGTAAGTACGGCTGCAGGCTGGAGGTGATCGACTGCCACCGCGAGTACTGGGACCAGGTGACGCGCTACACGATGGACAAGGTGCGTGCGGGCTTTACCCCAAACCCCGACGTGATGTGCAACCGTCTGATTAAGTTCGGCGCCTTCGACGAGAAACGCGGTCACGACTACGACCTCATCGCCACGGGGCACTATGCCCAGACGGAGACCGACGAGGAGGGCCGCAAATGGCTCGTCACCAGTCCCGACCCCGTGAAGGACCAGACTGACTTCCTCGCCCAGATCTACGACTGGCAGCTGCGCAAGGCACTCTTCCCCATCGGCCACTATATGAAAGACGAGGTGCGCCGGATAGCGGAGCGTGAGCATCTGGTGAACGCCCGCCGCAAGGACTCACAGGGCATCTGCTTCCTGGGCAAGATCAACTACAACGACTATATCCGCCGCTATCTGGGAGAACAGCCGGGCGACGTGATTGAGCTGGAGACGGGGCGGAGGATCGGCCAGCACCGGGGCCTCTGGTTCCACACCATCGGTCAGCGCAAGGGCATGGGTTTCGGCGGCGGCCCCTGGTTCGTGGTGAAGAAAGATGTGGCGCGGAATATCCTCTACGTCTCTCATGGCTACGATCCTGAGACCGCCTACAAGCAGGACTTTGCCATCCACGACATGCACTGGCTGACAACCAGTCTGGAACCCGTTGAGGTGACGTTCAAGATAAGGCATACGCCAGGCTATCTGCCTGCGACGCTTGAGCAGACAAGAGCGGGGAGCTTCATCGTGCATGCGAAAGACAAGATCCACGGTGTGGCGCCGGGACAGTTCTGTGTCATCTACGACGCCCGCCATCACCGCTGCCTGGGCTCCGCCGAGATTACGGTGTAATTATTATTTTCCGCCTTTTTTACGGACTCGTTTTCTTAAACGTATTCTGGCCTCTTGCTGTAAGGAAAGTGAGAGCGTTCTATAGGAATGTCTGTAAGAAATACCCTAATACCTATTCATATTATGATATATGCTTATACGGTTGATGGCAGTACGATTACCATACATGATGCTTGTCATGAGCAGAATATGAAATAATATATTTTCTTTATCCCCTGCGGCAGTCTGACTTTGAAGAGTCGGGCTGCTTTTTTTGTGTCATCCGGGATAGAAAACTCTAATTCCTAAATAAAACAATATGAGAAGAGACTTAGACAACATGATACTTATAGGTAAAACTGAGCGGCGAATGAATGCCGTGCAGTTTATTACGCTGGTAGCTTTAGTCGAAATCTTCATACTGGCGTGTTTGTATTTAAGCATTTTTTATCAGTAGTAATTAGTATTTTCTTCGCACCGTGAGGTGCCTTTCGTTATGGGAATTATTTCGTATGAAAGACGTTTGATTAATTGATCGTGCGGTGACAGGCGTGTCACCATTCAAGTCCTCATCAGAGGCGTTCTGTTGTCAAATACTTTTTTAAATTGCGTCGTGACGACGCTACTGGAGATTTTAATGGTTATATAATTATTTTGTTGCGTCGTGATGACACGGCGGCTTTATTCAACACAGTTTATGTTGGATTATTTTAATGGTTAAAAAGGAGAAACGTCGTGAGACGGATTTGTGAAAGGTTTTTTTCGGAGGGTGTCCTGTTCGTCTTGGGCACCCTCGCTTTTTACAGAGGACCATAGTCCTTTGGAAGCGTTCTCTTTTACATACTGACACAGATTTGCTTGTCATTTTCAGGTGCCGTCCTTGCTGCAATGATGAAAATAACCATAAAATATTTGGTTGTTTCCTGAAAACTCACTATCTTTGCAGCGATGAAAAAGGAATTTGGGAAATGGCTATTGGATATAGCCAAATATATGGTGACTGCACTTTTGCTCTCTACAATATTTGCAGATATGCGAGAGCCAATGATCATGTATCTGGTTGCCATATTTTCTTTGGTATTGCTGATTGCTGGATTGGCAGTGATATACAATAGTGAGCGAAACGATAACAAACAAAAGAAAGGAAAGAGATGAATACGATGAACCCATTTGTTATTTATGCAATGGTGGCATTTATTATTGCTGCCGGTTATTTCTTTATGAGGTTTCTCGAATGGCGCGATTCTAATCATAATTCTACCATGCCCGAATAAGTGACCGTAAAATAGAGTTCCAGAGTAGGAATTCTTTTTTATCACTAAAGCGTTTCTGTGTCGGTAAGTCTTTGATGACATTGCAACCGATACGGAAACGCTTTTTTTATGTTTCATTAATGTGGTGGACAGCTTCGGCGGTTCACTTTTTTTAAACAAATAAACAATGAGAAAACAGAATGCAGAAAGTCAGCTACGGCTGCTTAAGTTACTTAAGGAAAAAAGATGAGTGGGGCAGAACTGGCACGGAAGATAGGAGTCTCCCGTCAGTCTGTCAACAAACTGCTTAATGGCCGTTTCGACCCGTCATTAAG
>ODAI011574155.1_pt1 | contig 37223 bp, 34 predicted proteins | sample 1539321 | NCBI WGS metagenome assembly ODAI01 (sample SAMN02144231, study PRJEB22623) | gut metagenome | biome: sheep rumen | host: Ovis aries | place: New Zealand
AGGTACGCATTTTTACCCAAATGGGCAATAGCTTTAAGAAAGTTTTATACTGAAGTGTGAAGAACTGTTAATGAAAAGGTGGGGCGCGAGACATCCTTATACAGGAATCCAGACTATTGTTAACGGAGAAGTCAGAGAAACACGATCTCCATGTGTAAGGATAAAATTTGAGAGAGACTTGAAAGACAGATGCTTGTTGGTGAAACAAAAATAGACATTTTTAAACGTTTATTAACCAAAACGAAAGGTATAGTGACAGAGCTTGGCTCTTGGCACATTGTTAAGTGTGGAAATTCGTATCATGGTATGATGGCTAAGATTTTCTATTTAAATTATGGATGAAAAAAGATTTCAAGTATTATCTCTTCATGAATGGAAGGTAATAAATATTATAGAATTTCTCTATCTTAAAGGTAATTGTTCTAGCAATGCTTTTATCCTTTATGAGAGACCATATAAACAAAATATATATGATGAAAACAATCATCAAGACATAATTGATGACGAAATACTCAATGGAGTAAGTCAGCAGTTTAAAATAGTGAATACCACAACACAGTTTATTCAGTTGGCAGGAGTAAAGGAAGATATAAAAAGACAATATTGTGCAGGAAAGCAAACAGTTAGTATGATAATTAGATACAGCCCTTCTGTTCTTTTAAGTCCTAGGGATGCAGATCCAGAGAAAAGTATTATATGTTACGACTTTACATTTCCTGTATATTTGAATTACGTTGCGAATGATGTGAAACCATCAGATGTGTTTATTATTTCTACGCTTGATGAATCTAATCAGAAACTATTTGCGAGTGAATCAAAACATATAGTGGAGTTATAAGACCTTATTGGTTTATCAAGTTCATTTATAAAGCTAATTTGAATATTAATTATGAACTACATAATACAAGACACCGAGTGCAAGGAGGCTGAAGGAGGAAATACTGAAGAGTGTTGAATCCAAGGCTGATGGCAATGGGAATGGCATTGTCAACTGGCAGTGTGTGGATATCGATGGTGGTGATCAGGCTTTGGTTCTTACGGAAGGGCAATGGGCGGAGAAGGGATGTATTACCTTGACGCAAGTTGCTGGACGTAATGAACTGCAAGTGAGGTTCTTTTATTGGGAAACTTGTGAAGCCAGAGACAATAATGACGACAAGTATATGCTTGGTCGCTTTACAGAGTTACTATTATCGCATTTCCACTATTTCATTGATAGAATTATAATTGAATAAGACATACTGCTGAGAAGCATCAATTATAAAAAATCGTTATGTATGGGGCAGGCTCTCATCAGGGTCTCTCATAAAAACAAAGGTTCAATAACCTGATGATCTTGCCACTTTTTAAAACATTAGAATTTATGAACATATTAGTAACAGGTGCCAACGGTCAGTTGGGCAATGAGATGCGAATCATCTCTAAAAATTCTACAGACATTTATATCTTCACAGATGTAAATCAGGTAGAAGGTGTGGAGACAATTTTTCTGGATATAACCGATCTTGAAGCTATACGCAAAATGGTTGCGGACAACGATGTTGATGCTATAGTCAATTGTGCCGCTTGGACAAACGTAGATGGTGCTGAAAACCCTGAGAAATATGCTTTAGTTGAAAAGCTGAATGCTACTGCCCCAGAAAACCTAGCAAAGGCGATGAAGGAGGTTGATGGCTGGCTGGTACAAATTTCTACGGATTATGTGTTTGGTAAAGAATCATACAACACACCTTGCAAAGAAGACCAAAAGGGAACCCCTACTGGTGTATATGGAGCTACTAAGCTCCTTGGGGAACAGAAAATCATTGCCACTGGGTGTAAGTATATGATTCTTCGTACTGCATGGCTTTACAGCGAGTTCGGAAAAAACTTCGTAAAGACAATGCTAAATCTTACTTCAACTAAGCCCCAGCTGAAAGTAGTATTTGACCAAACGGGTACTCCCACTTATGCTTACGACTTAGCAACAGCTATTGTTGCAGCTTTAAAGAATCCTGTTGCTGGAATATACCACTATAGTAATGAGGGCGTTTGTTCCTGGTACGACTTTACGAAGATGATTGCGGAATATTCAGGTCAAACAGCCTGTGATATTCAGCCGTGCCACTCAGGCGAATTCCCTTCTCCTGTTACTCGTCCAAGTTATTCGGTTTTAGATAAGACAAAGATTAAAGAAACATTTGGAATCAAGATTCCTTATTGGACAGAATCACTAAAGATTTGTATAAACAACTTAAAGAAAGCATAAATATGGAGGTTATAAAGACAATAATAGATGGCGTACTGATTATCGAGCCCAAGGTTTTTGGCGATAAACGAGGCTATTTCTTTGAGAGTTTCTCACAGAGGGAATTTGACGAGAAAGTGGCACCTATTTTAGGTCACACAATTAACTTTGTGCAGGACAACGAGAGTATGAGTTCTTATGGAGTTATGCGAGGTCTCCACTTTCAACGTCCGCCGTTTACCCAGAGCAAACTGGTTCGTTGTGTTAAAGGTGCCGTATTGGATGTTGCCGTAGATATTCGCAAGGGTTCACCAACCTATGGCAAACATGTGGCTGTTGAACTGACAGAGGATAATCATCGTCAGTTCTTTGTTCCTCGTGGCTTTGCGCATGGTTTCGCTGTGTTGAGCGAAACAGCAGTGTTCCAGTATAAGTGTGATGAATTTTATCATCCTGAAACTGATGGAGGTATTAGCATTCTCGATGACTCTCTTGGCATTGATTGGCGTATTCCTACAGAAAAGGCTCTCCTGTCTGAAAAGGATACCAAACACTCTCTCTTGAAGGATTTTGATAGTCCTTTTGATATTAATGTAGATTTATACAAATAACCAATAACATGAATTATCGTGCCAATGAGGGCAGAGCCGAATCTTGTTCGAGCTATGCCGAGTACAGCCGATAATGCATAAACGAAAGAATTGAAGTTTATGAAAGGTATAGTTTTAGCCGGTGGCAGTGGTACCAGGTTGTACCCTATCACCAAGGGAATCTCCAAGCAGTTGATTCCTATTTTCGACAAACCGATGGTATATTATCCCATCTCGGTGTTAATGCTTGCAGGTATCAGGGATATCCTTATTATCTCTACGCCTGATGACCTTCCTGGATTCAATCGGCTACTTGGCGATGGTAGTAATTATGGAGTCAACTTTGAATATGCTGAGCAGCCTTCACCAGACGGGTTAGCTCAGGCATTTATTATTGGTGAGGAGTTTATTGGCAACGATTCTGCTTGCCTTGTTCTCGGTGACAATATCTTCCATGGTGCTGGTTTTAGTCAGATGCTCCGTGAAGCTGTAAGAACTGCCGAAGTGGATAAAAAAGCTACAGTCTTTGGTTATTATGTCAATGATCCTGAGCGCTATGGCGTGGCTGAATTTGACAAGGAAGGTAATTGTCTCAGTATTGAGGAGAAACCGGCCAAGCCAAAAAGTAATTATGCCGTGGTGGGCCTTTATTTCTATCCAAACAAGGTTGTAGAAGTCGCAAAGAACATTAAACCCTCTGCTCGTGGTGAATTAGAAATTACCACGGTCAATCAAAAGTTTTTGGAAGATGGCGAACTGAAAGTTCAGACATTAGGACGTGGCTTTGCCTGGCTTGATACAGGTACTCATGATTCACTGGCAGAAGCATCTACTTATATTGAAGTCATTGAAAAGCGTCAGGGTTTAAAGGTCGCCTGCTTAGAAGGAATAGCCCTGCGTAAAGGATGGATAACCCCAAAAAAGATGCGCGAGTTGGCTCAACCGATGCTCAAGAATCAGTACGGACAGTACTTGATGAAGATGGCAGATGACTTCGAGAAGAACGGTGCGGGTAAAATAGATGAATTCTGAGATAAACGGTTACAGAAGAAAAAGAAAGAATAGAAGTAATAGGAAAACAGTTATCTGGTTTACGGTCATCGTTTCAAAAACAGCTCGAAGACGCTAACCGCTAATCAATAACCGCTAAACGATTAAAGAAATGAACATTCTTGTAACAGGAGCTAACGGCCAACTCGGAAATGAGATGCGCATTGTCACCAAAGGCTCTAAGGACAAATATATATTTACTGATGTCGTTGAGGTTGAAGGCCAAGAAACTACTATTCTTGACATTACCAACCTTGATGCTGTTAGAAACATCGTTAGGGAGTACGGTGTCAATGTAATCGTCAACTGTGCAGCATGGACTAACGTGGATGGTGCAGAAGATCCAGATAAATACGAACTGGTAGAATTGCTGAATGCTAAAGCTCCAGAGAACTTGGCTATAGCCATGAAAGAGGTTAATGGTCTATTAGTTCACATTTCAACAGATTATGTCTTTGGTGGTGACCCCTATAACACTCCCTGCAAGGAAGATCAAAAGGGTACCCCTACAGGAGTCTATGGTATGACTAAGTTGCATGGCGAAGAAAACATCCAAAAGAGTGGGGTGAACTACATTATCCTTCGCACCGCATGGCTTTATAGCGAATTCGGAAAGAATTTTGTGAAGACCATGCTTAATTTGACTGCAACAAAGCCTCAATTGAAGGTTGTCTTTGACCAAGTTGGTACTCCGACTTATGCATATGACCTTGCCCAAGTAATATATACAATACTTTCTGACTATCAACAGACTCTAAACTCTAAACCCTCCACTCTTAACTACGCCAAATCTGGCGTATACCATTTTTCAAACGAGGGTGTCTGCTCATGGTATGACTTTACAAAGATGATTCAAAAATTAGCCTTAGAAGTAGACTATTATGAAAGTCTCCCTAAACAGGGAGATTTAGAGGGTCTTTGTGACATCCAACCATGTCACTCAGACGAGTTTCCAAGTCCCGTAAAGCGTCCTGCTTATTCTGTTTTAGATAAAACTAAAGTAAAAGAGACGTTTGGTATTTCTATTCCCTACTGGACAGAATCCCTCAAGAAATGCATTTGTAATTTGAAAAATTAACTAATATGAGTAATAAAAGAACGCTTATCATAACAGGTGGTGCAGGCTTTATTGGTAGCCATGTGGTACGCCTTTTCGTGAACAAATATCCAGAGTATCATATCATCAATCTGGATAAGTTAACATATGCTGGCAACCTCGCCAATTTGAAGGACATTGAGAACAAACCAAACTATGAGTTTGTCAAGATGGACATCTGTGACTTTGATGGTGTCCTAAAGCTGATGCAGGAGAAGAAGGTGGATGGTATTATTCATCTTGCAGCAGAGAGTCATGTTGACCGCTCCATTAAAGACCCCTTCACATTCGCCCAGACCAATGTAATGGGTACTTTGAGTCTGCTCCAGGCAGCTAAGGCATATTGGGAGAGCCTGCCTGAAAAATATGTGATGGTGTCCCCGTCAAACGGGGAAACGGCAGAAGGAAGGGGTGAAAGAATCCAATGCAGATTCTACCATATCAGTACAGATGAAGTATATGGAGCACTCCAGATGACTCATCCAGAGGGCATTGAACCTCCTTTCACCACAAAGGCGAGTAGCGGTAAGCACCACCTTGCTTACGGTGAGAAGTTCTTCACCGAGGATTTGAAGTACCAGCCTCACAGTCCTTACAGTGCAGCAAAGGCTAGTAGTGACCATTTTGTACGTGCTTTCCACGACACATTTGGAATGCCTACCATTGTGACTAATTGTTCCAATAACTATGGTCCTTATCAGTTCCCAGAGAAACTGATTCCTCTGTTTATTAACAATATCCGTCATCGCAAACCGTTGCCTGTCTATGGTAAGGGAGAGAATGTGCGTGACTGGCTTTATGTTGTTGATCATGCAAGGGCAATTGATACCATCTTCCACAATGGCAAGATTGCTGAGACCTACAATATTGGTGGTTTCAACGAGTGGAAAAATATAGATATTATCAAGGTCCTGATTAACACGGTTGACCGCCTACTTGGCAGATCCGAAGGTGCAGATATGGATTTGATAACTTATGTCACAGATCGTGCAGGACATGACCTTCGGTATGCAATTGATAGCACTAAACTCCAGCGTGAATTGGGCTGGGAACCCAGCCTTCAATTCGAGGAAGGCATTGAAAAAACTGTGAAGTGGTATCTTGATAATCAGGAGTGGATGGACAACGTGACTAGCGGAGATTATATGAAGTATTACGAAGATATGTATTCGAATAGATAGATTATGGAAAGCCCAAGAATTATACAACTTCCAAAGATTTCCGATCCGAGAGGAAACCTATCTGTAATAGAAGAGTTGAAAGACATCCCGTTCAAGATAGAGCGGACGTATTGGATTTATGATGTTCCTGGTGGCGAATGTCGCGGAGGCCATGCATACAAGGAGAATCAAGAGTTTATAGTTGCACTCAGCGGAAGTTTTGATGTTGTACTGGATGATGGTACGGAGGAAAAAGTATATTCATTAAATCGCTCATATAACGGTTTGTATGTTCCTAAAGGCATGTGGAGAGAAATGGAGAACTTTTCTACGAACTCTTTGGCGTTGGTACTATCATCAACCAAGTATGATGTGAACGATTATATCCGAGATTACGAAGAATTCTTAAAATTTGCTGGAGTATGAGAGAAAAGCGCCCATCAGTATATGACTGTTCGTTCATAGAGTTGCCGAAGAATCATTTTCCTCAGGGGAATCTTACATATATATATAACAATGTTCACCTTCCTTTTGAGGTGAAGCGTGTTTTCTATAGTTATGATATTCCTGGAGGTGAAAGCCGTGGTGCCCATGCTCACAAGCAATGTCATCAGTTCTTGATAGCGGCAAGTGGTGCCTTTGAGGTGCTACTTGATGATGGGACCAATAAACGCACAGTTTTATTGAATCGCCCGTTCTATGGTCTCCATGTGCCACCTGGAATATGGGCTTCCGAGCAAGGCTTTTCTTCGGGGAGTATTTGTTTAGTTTTAGCTTCTCATGGATATGAAAAGGAAGACTATATTCGTGAATACGATGATTATCTTAATTATATAAATAGGGAAAGATGAAGAATAAAATAGTTTTGCCTCCAGATTTTCATGGAGAAAAATATGGATTAACATACCGTTTTGTAGATGAAGATGATGCTGCATTTATCGTGGAATTGCGGACAGATCCAATAAAAGCAAGGTATATAGGTAGTACTGATGGATCAGTGGAGAACCAAAAGGAATGGATAAGACAATATAAAGAACGTGAAAATAATGGTACAGACTACTATCTTATCTTTTATTATGGTGCAAAACCCGCTGGTGTGACAAGAATTTATGGTATAGAGGGAAATCATTTTATCCATGGTTCATGGGTTTTTGCAAATAATGTTCCTCCTTTCTGTTCACTTGCTGCTGCGATAATTGCACGAGAGATAGCATACGACACATTAGGGTTAGAAGAGGAGATTGATACTAGCGGCATCCATGAAGACAACCAAGGTGTGTTACAAGTATCGAAAATGATGGGAGTGGATTTTTATGGAGAGCGAGAATCCGATAATGGGAAGTTTCTTTTAGGCAGACTTCCTAAGAGTGTTTTTAATGAGAACAAAAATAATATATTAAAGTTAATTCCTAAAAAATATTTGTAGTTATGGAAAAAAAGGTCATTGATATTCTTAATGGGATTGTTTTAGCAAAAGGCAATAAAATAGATTTTGATATTAATAGCGACACAAAGCTCAGAGAAGATTTGAATCTCACTTCTTTCGATCTAGCAGAACTGACTGTTAAGATTGAGGATGAGTTTGACATCGACATCTTCGAGGATGGTCTGGTAAGTACTGTGGGTGAAATCTTTGCTAAGTTGCAGGCATAATGATATTTCTTAGTGATAAAGAGCAGGCATATAGCTATGATGACTTGTTGAGGTCGCTCAACGAGGGTATGGTTTACTATCCGTATTACAAGACATCTGATGTTTATTCCTACTTCGTAAACCTGATTAAGGCTATTGCCTCTGGACAGCCATTGGTGCTGCTGGATTCTGACATTAACCCCTCAGAGATTGACGGCTTGGATGAAAGCAAGGTGAATGTTGCTGAAAGCATTACGCCCACTTCTTTCCAAAGTATGGATGAGGTGGTGGCTGCTGTTCAGAACTCAAAGTCTGAGATTACCATCTTTACATCAGGAACTACAGGTCAGCCCAAGAAGGTGGTGCATAGCATCGCTACTTTGACTCGTTCTGTACGTATTGGCGACCGCTATAAGGGGCAGATTTGGGCTTACGCCTATAATCCAACTCACATGGCAGGCCTGCAGGTGTTTTTTCAGGCATTTGAGAACCAGAACACCCTTGTTAATGTGTTCAATCAGTCTCGTGAGTATGTCTATCAGCAGATTCTAGAAAAGGGTATCACCCATATCTCTGCCACACCTACTTTCTATCGTTTGCTCCTGCCGTTTGAGCAGGCATACGAGAGCGTGATTCGTGTGACGTTGGGTGGTGAGAAGTCTGACCAACACCTCTATGACAGCATCATGAAAATCTTCCCCAATGCGAAGATTAACAATGTGTATGCTTCTACCGAGGCTGGTTCCTTGTTTGCTGCTAAGGGCGATTGCTTCCAGATTCCTGAGGCTATCAAGGATAAGTTCAAGGTGGTGGATGATGAGCTGCTGATTCACAAGTCATTGCTGGGAAGTTCTGACAGCTTTAAGTTCACAGATGACTACTATCATTCTGGCGACTTGATTGAGTGGGTGGATGAGGCACAAGGCTTGTTCCGCTTCAAGAGTCGTAAGAATGAACTGATCAACGTGGGCGGCTATAAAGTGAACCCCGGAGAGGTTGAAGTGGCCATTCAGGACATTGAGGGCGTACGTCAGGCAATGGTGTATGGTAAGGCAAATTCTATCCTTGGTAATGTGCTTTGTGCAGATGTGGTTTTGGAACCTGGATTTTCATTGACTGAACTTGATGTCAAGAAAGTATTGGGATCACAGCTACAGGACTTCAAAGTGCCTCGTAGAATCAAGTTTGTGGAAGAGATTTCTCTGACCCGAACAGGTAAAATGAAAAGAGTTTAAGTATGAATATATTAGTTACAGGATGCTCACGTGGTGTGGGCTTGGAAATTTGCAAGGTGTTGCTTGCACAGGGAAATACCGTTTATGGTGTAGCCCGTTCTCATACCGATGAGTTTAAGGCTCTGGAATCAGAATATGCAGGCAAGCTCTTCTTTAAGAGTATTGACCTTTCTGATTCAGAGGGTGCTCGTAAGAGTGTGTTCAAGGAATTTATCAGTAATGACATTGTGCTGGATGGCTATGTGAATAATGCAGCCGTAGCATACGATGACATTGTGACGAATCTGAACCTTGACAGACTGAAGGCTATGTACGATGTCAATGTGTTCACTCCTATGATGATTACGAAGTATGCCATCCGCAATATGCTGCTGCATAAGACCAAGGGCAGTATTGTGCATATCTCATCTATTAGTGTACACACAGGCTATAAGGGTTTGGCCATGTATGCATCCTCTAAGGGCGCTTTGGAAGCCTTCTCTAAGGATACAGCAAGAGAGTGGGGCCAGTTAGGCATCCGCAGTAATGTGGTGGTGCCAGGTTTTATGGCTACCGCTATGAGTGCTTCGCTTACTGAAGAGCAACGTAGTAAGATTTATGCTCGTACCTCTTTGAAGGCTGCTACCGATGTTCATTCTGTAGCTGAGACTGTCGCTTTCCTGCTTTCTGACAAGGCTTGCAGCATAACGGGACAGAATATACATGTTGATAATGGAACAATTTAAAGATAGATACATAATATGAATATACCATTTTTATCATTGAAAGATGTCACTGCAGCACATGGTGACGAAATAAATGCAGCTGTAACCCGCGTCGTAAACGGTGGCTGGTATCTGCAAGGTAAGGAAAATGAAACATTTGAGGCAAATTATGCCAAGTACATTGGTACAGAATATTGTATCGGTTGTGCTAATGGGCTTGATGCGCTCATCTGGATATTTCGTGCATATATTGAGATGGGCGTGATGAAACCTGGGGATGAGGTGATTGTTCCAGCAAACACTTACATTGCCACAATCCTTTCTATCACAGAGAATGGACTCGTTCCTGTTTTAATAGAGCCAAAGTTCAATACATTGGAGATTGATGACGACCTTATTGAGGCTGCTATCACACCAAAGACAAAGGCAATTGCTATCGTACACTTGTATGGTCGTATAGCCTATACAGAGAAGATTGGTGAGCTTTGTAAGAAGTATAATCTGAAATTGGTTGAGGATAATGCTCAGGCACATGGCTGTAAATTTACTGATGGCCGCAGAACGGGTTCAATTGGCGATGCCGCTGGTCATAGTTTCTATCCTGGTAAAAACCTTGGCGCTTTAGGCGATGGTGGTGCTGTGACTACCAATGATCCAGAGCTTGCCGCTGCTGTTCGTGCTTTGGCAAACTATGGCTCACAGAAAAAGTATGTATTTAAATACACTGGTCGCAACAGTCGTTTGGATGAAATTCACGCTGCTGTACTGGATGTGAAGTTGAAGTACCTTGACGAAGACAATGCCCACCGTCAACAGATGGCGAAATTGTATAATGAAGGAATTAAGAACCCTCTGATTACTTTGCCTGATCGCTTGAATGATGCCCAGAATGTATATCATCTTTTCCCCGTATTGTGTGAAAAGCGAGATGAATTGCAGACTTATCTGAAGGAGAATGGTGTGGGGACTGTTATTCATTACCCCATCCCGCCTCACAAGCAGGAGTGCTATAAGGAGTGGAACGGCCGTACTTATCCTATCACGGAGAAGATACATGATATGGAGTTGAGCCTGCCAATGGGACCGACTATTAAAGAAGAAGACATTAAGGCGATAATTAATCTGATTAATAAGTTTTAAACATGCTAACGTTATCACTCGTTCATAAAATTTATCAGACTATCAAAGGAGATATTCAGAGTAGTTTAAGGCAGCAAGATTATGCCCATGCTTTAGTTGCCATAGATACCTATGCCGCAGTTGCCCAGTTTGTGAACGATGAATTCCGGGATGATACAATTGAGAATGCACTCAAATTTATTGGTGAAGAATGTATAGGGATTAGGCAACCATCAGATGGAACAGATTCTAAAAAAATAATTTTCTACGACCAGATTGGTTCAACAGCCTGTTTAGCTCAACAGTACCTACGGGCATTAAATCAATTAGGATATGAGATTTTTTATATTTTTGAGAAAAAAAAAGAAAATATACGTCCAAATCTTCAATCAGAGGTAGAACAATTATGTGCTAAAGTATCTTGCTATTATGGTGACTATTCAATTGAAAAAGCTAAGGCTATTCAAGATGAGATTATAAGCTTTGGTGCTAATAAATTAATAATTCAATCACCTGCATTTGGTGCATTAGGTAGCGCAATACTTTATTCTCTTCGTGGAATCCAAAAATACCGTATTGTACCAGGAGATCATCATTTTTTCGTAGGTATTGATTGCATAGATTATTTGATTGAATTTAGGGATTTTGGAATTAACGTTGATTTAAAAAGGAGAAATGTTCCTATGGGAAAGATACGGAAACTAATGTACTACCCCATTGTTGAATCATCAGTTCCATTTAAGGGTTTTCCATCCGATATCCCCAAAGATAGCATAGTAATAGCAGCGGCAGCGCATGAATACAAATTTCATGGTTCTAATAGGTTCTTCGATATTGTAAAATATATTTTAAACAAGTATCCTAATACAATTTTTCTTTTTATAGGAGGAAAGTCTAAAGTAGTAGATGATTTCGTGCGGAGAGAAAATTTGGAGGGGCGTTTTTATAGTCTTGGCTATAGGTATGACTTTATTGAGTGCATGAAGCATATTGATGTTTTCATGAATAGTTACCCTTGGGGTAGTGCATTAACCTCAATGACTGCAGCATACTTTAATAATCCGATCATTTCTTTTCATAACAAAAAAGAAGCAGCAGATGGGCTCAATTCTTGGTTTAGAGAGACGAAGATTTCTTATAGTGAAGAACCCGCTTTGTTTGAATATATTGATGGCGTAATTAGAAATGAAGAATACAGAAGGCGTGAAGGTGAAAAAATTAAATCATTGCTACAAACACCAGAAGGATTTACAATTGAGTTAGGAAAGATTTTAAGTTCATCTTCAGAAACGATAAATGATTTCCATGAAATGAACATTGACTACTTACATGACAGAGTAAACAGGTATATCGATGTACAAAACACATTTTACCCTACAGTATATGATCGTTTATTAGTTGGGTATGGACTTGGAACATTGTTCAAATTCCCTTTCTTGCTATTGAATATGCAATTTTTGAAACATTTCATTTATAGAACACGAAAGACGTTGGCGAAGAAGATAAAGCATTAAGAAAGTATGCAGTATTTCGAGAAAAACACGAAGAAAGTATATATCAATACCATATTTCTATATGGTAGGATGCTCTTCTTGATGCTGATAACGTTGTACACATCAAGACTGACATTAAAGTATCTTGGTATAACAGACTTCGGAATATATAATGTAGTAGCAGGAATCATCTCAGTTCTTTCCTTTTTGAGTAATTCGATGGCTCTTTCGGTCAATCGCTTTCTATCCTATGCAATGGGTAAAAATGACGAGAATGGTCTGAAGGAGGTTTTCTCGCTTTCTGTAATAATTCATATCATTATTGCAATTATAGTGCTGCTTGCAGGTGAAACGGTAGGATTGTGGTTTGTTAACAACAAGCTTGTTATACCAGAAGAAAGAATGCTCGCTGCAAATGCTATATATCAGTTTTCGATTATATCGTTCGTCTTCACTGTAATCAGAGTACCGTACAATGGTGCTATTATTGCACATGAAGATATGAAAATTTACACATATTTGGGATTGGTAGAGGGCGTACTTAGATTGCTAATCGTTATATCGTTGGCATTTGTGCTGTTTGACCGTCTGATTGTTTATGGACTGTTGTTCGCTTCATTGACGGCACTGGTATCGATATTTTATATTGTTTATTGTAAAAAGCGATATACAGAGTGTAGAGTAAAACGGGTTAAGAATAGGTCATTGTTTAATGAAATGCTATCATACGCAGGAATTAGTACGATGGGCAACTTGTCAACCGTAGTGCTGGATCAGGGGCAGAACATTCTGCTGAATATTTTCTTTGGTCCAGCTGTAAATGCAGCTCGGGGCATATCCTATCAAGTGAATACAGCAGTCTCTGCATTCGTTAGTAATATTTATTCTGCTGCAACACCGCAAATAACAAAGTCATTTGCGGCTGAAGATAAGGAATATTTACATAAGATAGTAAACGAGACAACTGCTTTAGCAATGGTTATATTGTTGGCAATCAATATACCTGTATTGTCAAATCTGCCATATCTTCTCAACCTGTGGCTGGGTGAAAACGTACCACAACTGACAGCAGAGTTTTGTCAATTTATCTTAATAGGTTTGCTTCTATCCAATTGTTGCAGGCCTCTTCTTATTGCCATACAGTCTTCTGGACAGATATGGCGTGTACATCTATACACAAGTTTGGTTATTATAGCCAATATTCCGATTGATTATTGCTTGTTGAAATATACAGGAATGTCAGCAAGTGGTGTTTTTCTTATTTATGTCATATCATTGTTTTTCTTTGTAGCTGTAGTATTATATCTGTCAAAGGTTCAGTTAGGATGGAATATTAAACAATATGTAGTAAGAATACTCATTCCTGTTTTACTTGTATTTCTTGTAAGTAGTGGGGTGGTTAGTTTCACTCATAGATATATCTCGTCTGATTTATTGGCTCTCCTTTCAGATTGTGTATGCTCAACAATCATAGTACTTACACTCTCTTACTACCTGATATTGCCACAGTCGCTAAAAGATGGTGTGGTCAGAGTGATAAAAACTAAAATTTTAAGGAATCGTGACTTATAACTGTTTTTTCTCTGATATAGAAATGGTTAAAGAACTAATCATCTATGTTTGAGGAGATTGTTAAATTGATGAAATAATAGAAATGTTGAGATGTCAAGTGTTCAAATTATATTAATCATTCTCTTTGCTATTTGTGGATTATTACAATTTAATCCGCCAAAAAGTAAGAAGTTAAATAGAAGTTTGTTTATCGCATTTTATTTTGCTTTGCTATTAATTGTCATATTCCGTTCGCACGATATGGCTGATTATGATCAATACGTAGACGCGTTTGAAGGAGATGGTGGAATTCGATTTGAGCCAGGATTTCATTTGGTAAAGTTAATAGCATCACTATTGGGAGCCCCTGCCTTTTGGGGTATTGCTGTATTTGGCTTTTTATCGGTGTCAGGGCGGTTCCTTTATTTAAGACAATATAAGGGTTATGTTTGGGGAATGTTATTGGTGTATATCTCCAATGTGTTGATAACGCAGGATATGATAGCAATCCGTGCAGCAGTGGCTTCATCGTTAATTCTTTTTGCAATTGATTTCAAATTCAGAGGTGACTGGAAAAAAATTTTGATTTTCCTTTTTTGTGCAGTACTTTTCCATTATTCTGCTTTTGCATTTATAGTCCTTTTCATTATAGATCCGCATAAGCATTATAGATGGCTATACATATTAGCCTTAATTATTTCTCATGTATTGGCTTATTACAATTTTAATTTGAATCAGTATATAGGGCTATTTACTTCTGTTAATTCAATAGACGTGCTTTATAGTATGTACGAAAACAGTAATGAATTAAATGTCTTCAATTTGCTGCAAATAGGGCATGTGTTAGTTTGTTGTTTTCTTTGGATATTTATAGATCGAATAAACAAACACGATGCTCGGGCTTTACTATTTTTAAAATTATATACAATAGGACTTTGTACTGTACCACTACTTGCAGGTATGATTGCCATTGCTTTAAGGCTTTCAGAACTATTCTTGACTATTGAAATTATGCTTATACCTATAGGTTTCTATGCTGTGTTTAAAAGTAAGGTGATTAGTCGAGTTGCGGTATTGATGTTTTGTGCAGTTATATTCTACTTCACTATCACAAATATAAATTATTGGGCACCACTCCCTAAATATTTTTAAGCTTCGTTTTTATTTTCAATGGAAAAAGTTGTTGTTTTACTCTCAACTTATAATGGAGAGAAGTATCTTAAAGAACAAATAGATTCATTAACTTCACAGCAGGATGTTGACGTAGAAATCCTGGTTAGAGATGATGGTTCTACAGATAGAACTAAAGACATGTTGGATGTATGGAGTAAGGAAGGCATACTGACGTGGTATACAGGGGAGAACCTAAAGCCAGCAAGAAGTTTCTTGGACTTATTGGAGAAGGCTCCTGAGGCTGATTACTATGCTTTTTGCGATCAAGATGACTACTGGCTTCCAGACAAGTTATCTACCGCAGTCTCTATGTTACAAGAAAACCAATCTAGGGCAGCTTTGTATTTCTGCCAAACCCAACTTGTTGATAGTAATTTAAATAAGATAAAAAGTGTTATTATTAATCCATTACTTACTTTTGGAGAATCTTTAGTTTACCATTTTATAGGCGGATGTACAATGGTTTTTAATAAATCATTAAGAAATCTGGTTTTGCAATATAAACCATCTTTCTTGTCAATGCATGATGTATGGGTTTATAAGGTTGCCTTAGCTCTTGGTGCCAACATTTATTTTGACTCGACCCCACATATTTTATATCGTCAACATGGTGGAAATGTTATAGGGCAAGGTAAAGAGTCGTTAATAAAATTGATAAAAAAAAGATTTATAAATGTAATAGTGAAACGGAGTCAAAATAGATATAAAACAGCATTAGAGATAAAACGTGGCTACTTTGATATGATGGCACCTGAGCAAAAGGAAATATTGATGAAATTCATAGAAGGGAAAAAGATATTTTTGAAAAGAATTTCTTTGTTTTTCGATTCCCGTTACAAGTGTTCTCTAAAAAGAGTTTATCGCAATTTTCGAATAGCAGTATTGTTTAATACATATTAAAAATGAATACACCCCAAATATCAATAATCACTATTTCTTATAATAGTGCAAAAACAATAGAGGAGACAATACAAAGCGTTCTTTCCCAGAATTACAGTCAATTGGAGTATTTAATAATTGATGGTGGATCGAAAGATGATACAATGAATATTGTCAATAAGTACAGAAATCAATTATCGTATGTAGTTTCTGAACCTGATAATGGAATATGTGATGCATTCAACAAAGGTATAGCACATGCAACAGGCGAAATCATAGGAATTATAAATTCAGATGATATTTTATTACCCGGCGCTCTTGAGACCGTAGCGGACTTTTACTCACCAGACATAGATATTTATTCTGGTAATGTAATGATGTGGAACGATCAAACAGACCAGTCTTATATAAGAAAACCAGATATAGAGTTTAAAGGTTTTAGCAAAAGGTTTAAAGCATGCCATCCGGCCCGCTTCATAACACGGGACGCATATAAACGCTATGGAACTTATTCTCTGGATTACCGTTATTGCATGGATGTAGACCTCCTAATACGTTTCATTAGATGTGGAGCAAAGTTTATACATATTGATAAACCTCTAACAAAGTTTAGAATAGGCGCTACTAGCTCCGATCCCGTGTTTAAGAAAAAAAAGGATTACTATAATCTTATTATAAATAACGGAGGGTCGAAACTCGACTTTTATATGTTTTGGTATAAAAGCGTGCTTACCTATTTAATTAAAGTAGGTGTTATGAGTATTGCAGGGAGGAAAACTATAGATAAATTGCGAAGCAAGCTAAATATACAATAATTTTTTTTTGATTGTTTAAAACATGAAAATAGGTATTGTAACAGTAACTTACGTAAATAATTTTGGAAGCCATCTTCAGACGTTTGCTCTTCAACAGATAATTCGTTCTATGGGGTTCCAAACAGAGATTATTTCTCCTAAAGGATTAAGCAAAGAAATAAGTAAAAGAAGGTATGCCTACCTATTAAGCCGATTATATGATTTTAATGAGCTTAAAAGCTATTCTTCAGTCCTTAAAATTAAAATTGCACAACGACTAGACAAAGGTTTTGGCCGTGCATTAAAGCAACGTGCTCAAAAGTTTATCTCGTTCGCAGAAAAAGAGTATAAATTTTCCCCAATAACATCATCATGGGCAGAATTGACTAACCTATGTAAAGGATATTCTGCCGTCGTTATTGGAAGCGATCAGAACTGGAGACCGGCTAACATTGCAGGTGGTTACTATACTATAGAGTATGTGCCAGAAGAAATAAACAAAGTTGCATATTCGACGAGTTTTGGCATATCAAGAGTTATACCATCTCAAAATGAAAAAGCCAAATTTTTTCTAAGTCGTATTAATCATCTTAGTGTTAGGGAAGATTCGGGGCGGCGGATAATTAAAGATTTAATAGATCGTGATGTACCTGTTGTTTGCGACCCAACCCTGCTGTTGGCTAAATCAGAATGGGAACGTTATATAGAAACAGAATCACAAACAGATTTGACGGATATAGTTCAAACATCTTATATTCTATGCTATTACTTGGGAGAGAATCCAATGCATAGGCAATTCGCTAAAAAGTTGAGAGAAAAAACTGGATATAAGATTGTTTCTATACTGATGGGGGAAGAGCGATATTACAAGGAGAAAGAAGACTGCTATGATATAAGTGTGTCTTGTATTGGGCCTTTAGATTTCGTAGATCTTATAAGTCATGCAAAATATGTATGTACAGATTCATTTCATGGTTGTGCTTTTTCTTTGTTATTTCAAAAAGAATTGTTTGCATTCTACAAGTCCTCAACCAATAGTAAGATGTCTGTTAATGACCGATTGGATTCTATGTTAGGATGGGCTGGAGTTAAGAATCGTATTATAAAGGATGATGTCGAAATCACAGATTCTTTACTGGAGCCTATTGATTATGAGGATGTGGAAAAGAGAATAGAAGAGAAACGAGAGATGTCTATGCAGTTCCTAAGAAAATCATTGCAATTAAATTTGGTAAAATGATTATTGTTGAAAATAAAAAAGATTGTTGTGGCTGTTCGGTTTGTGCAAGTGTTTGCCCTAAAGGATGTATCTCCATTATACAAGACGAGGAAGGCTTTTATTATCCAAAGACAGAAGAGGCAGCATGCATAGATTGTGGACTATGTGAAAAAAAATGCCCGGTCATCAACAATAAGGCAGAAGAAACATTTGAGCAAACTGGTTTTGTTGTTCAGCATAAAGATCATACGGTTTTAAAGGAGAGTACATCTGGTGGCGCTTTTACTGGTTTTGCAGAATGTGTAATCAAACAAGGTGGAATTGTTGTCGGTGCATCTCTTAATCAAAGTCTATTTATTGAGCATATTATTGTCGATAATGTAGAGGATCTATCGAAGTTTAGGAATAGTAAATATGTTCAGAGTTATATTTCGCCAGATATTTATAAAAGAATTAAAGGATATTTGAAAGAAGGGGTGCAGGTATGCTTTTCAGGTACTGGATGTCAAATAGAGGCCCTAAGATGTTTCTTGGGTGATAAGAAATATGATAATTTGTTTTGTATAGATGTTGTTTGCAGAGCTGTGCCATCACCTTTGGCATTCAAGAAATATATCGAGTATCAGACAACACGAAAACATGCCGACATCGAAAGCTTGCGATTTAGGGACAAGCATTTTGGCTATCATTTTTCAACAGTAAACATTGGCTTTAAGGGTATTTCTAAACATTATCATCGTGGAATAGAATCTGATCCATGGCATAGAGCATTTTTTACAGGCATCTGTAACAGACCTTCTTGTCATGAGTGTATCTTTAAAAAACGTTATAGGGTTAGTGATATTACAATTTGGGACTGTTTCAACTATGAGTCTCTTTATCCGGGGCTTGTGAAAAACTTGGGCGCAACGAATGTTTTGATACATTCACAGAAAGGGCTCTCGTTGTTCCAAAAAGTCAAAGATGCGTTTATTGTTGAGGTGGCTAATCCTGATGAACAGGTAGCACAGATGAAGGAATTAACGCAATCTGTTCCTCCAAATACAAAACGTGATGTATTTTTGAAAGACGCTCAAATACTCGATGGATTGAGTCTGTATAATAAATATTTTCCTATTGGAATGAAGAACAAGATGCTTTATTTAGGAAGGGTTTTGGCAACAAAAGCTGGCGTTTATAATGCCATAAAGGCTTTTCTTAAATAACTTATTATGGAAATAGAATAATTATGTGCGCAATATCGGGGATAATAGGATTTAATAATTATTTGATAGATATTATGGAACTAACGAAGATGTCGGATAGGATGACTCTTCGTGGTCCAGATTCTGGTGGAGTTTTTGTAGATGGGAATGTTGGGCTTGCCCATAGGAGGTTGTCAATTATTGATCTTTCAACAGGCAACCAGCCAATGAGTATTGAAAATGAGAATATTTTCATTGTCTATAATGGAGAGGTCTATAACTTTAAACAACTGAGAGAAGAACTTGTCTCGTTAGGCCACAGCTTTCAGAGCACAAGCGATACTGAAGTTGTTGCACGATGCTATTTGGAGTATGGTATTGAAGACTGTTTGTCAAGACTCGAGGGCATGTTCGCTTTTGCCATTTATGATAAGACGAAAAAGAAGGTCTATATTGCCCGTGACAGATATGGCGAGAAGCCCCTATATTATTATGAAGATAATCATGCATTCTATTTCGCGTCGGAGTTAAAAGCATTTGCGCCATCGCTTGAAAAAATCAACATAGATGAAACGGCATTGAATCTGTTCTTGACTCTTTCATATATCCCTGCCCCATACACTATATTCAGAGGGGTGCATAAGTTGCAACAAGGATGTTATATGGAGTTTGACGAACAAGGGAAATACCAAATACATCAGTATTATAACCCTGTTGATAATATTGGTAAAAACAGGGATGAAAGCTATAAGGAAGCCCTTGGTAAGTTGAAGACATTGCTTACTGATTCTGTTAAACAGAGGATGGTCTCTGACGTTCCAATGGGTGCTTTCTTGAGTGGTGGTATTGATTCAAGTATTATATGCTGTCTGATGGCAAGTCTTTCTGATAAACCTATTAATACGTTCTCAATTGGTTTTGACGAAAGAGATTATGACGAAAGTGATAGAGCGGAGGCAGTGGCAAAGCACATAGGGTCTAACCACAGAAAATTCATACTGCATTATAATGATGTTCTCGATATACTTGACGACATCATTGCCTATTATGATGAGCCATTTGGAGATTCATCAGCTATTCCTTCTTACTATGTGGCCAAACTCGCACATGAAAGCGTAAAAGTCGTTTTGACTGGAGATTGTGCAGATGAATTGTTTGGAGGCTATGAGAAGTATTTGGCAGATTATTATGTAGCAAAGTATAAGAGTCTACCTAAATTGGTGCGAAAGGGGGTCGAGAAGATCGTTAATACTATACCCCTGAATGGCTATACAAACAACGGTCTGAGGAAAGTCAAGAAGGTTATACAGTATTCAAAAGATTCTGGATTTGACCTCTACTACGACATGCTTTGTCTTGGCTTTAATGACGAAGAGAGGAACAAATTACTGAGTGAAGATTATTTCACTGACATAAAAGCGATATACAAAGGGTTTTATGATTCGCTTCCGACATCAATATCTTATCTTCAAAAGGAACAAGTGATAGATGTTTATCGCGTATTAGAAGGACAGATGTTCCCAAAGGTAGATAGGGCTTGTATGCATAACTCATTAGAAAATAGAGCTCCGTTCATCGATAGCGGAATTGTTAATTTTTCATTGAATCTACCTGATGAATACAAAATAGAAGGGAATAATAAAAAGAAGATTTTGAAGGATGCTTTCAATGACATTCTGCCAAGAGAAACACTAGAATTCTCGAAAAGAGGATTTGGAGTCCCCGTTGACCATTGGTTTAGAAACGAATTGAAAGATGAATTACTCTCACTTCTCAACAAAGACTTGATCGAGGAGCAGGGCATCTTCAATTATGAGTGCATTGAGAAATTGTTAGAAGAACATATTACGGGCAAGGAGAATCATAAAGGTATGCTCTGGAACTTGTTCGTGTTTCAGAAGTGGTATAAGAATAATTTAAAACAAAGCTAATATGAATATTTTCAAGTACCTATTACAGGTATGGCATCAGCCAGCGTTTAAAAGAAGTATATTGTTTGTTGCGGGGTTAGTCCCTGACATGCCTTATGTCAAAATCATATTTAAAGGGAAGTTGGGATATAAGTTAAATCTTGACAATCCTCAGACTTTCAATGAAAAGTTGAACTGGATGAAGTTGTATAACCGCAAGCCTTTGTATACAACCTTAGCTGATAAATATGCAGTAAAACAGATTGTAAAAGGCAAGATTGGCGAGGAGTATGTGGTCAAGAATCTCGGTGTTTGGGACAGTTTTGAACAGATTGACTTCGATAGCTTGCCCAACCAGTTTGTACTCAAGTGCACACATGACAGTAGTGGCGCGATAATTTGCCGTGATAAGGACACATTTGATATAAAAGCAGCTAAAAAGAAAGTTGATTTCGTTATGAAGATGAACTATTTCTATGCTTGCAGAGAATGGCCTTATAATAACATTCCTCATCGAATAATTGCTGATGAACTGCTTGATGATGGTTCTGGACATGAATTGAATGATTATAAATTCTGGTGTTTCGACGGAAAGCCTACATATATGTATTGTACAGTAAAGACCAGTATGGAAAATATATATGAGAACTTCTACGATATGAACTTTAAACCAGTAAACATTAATCATGGCTTTCCACGTCGCAACCCCGAATTCGATAAGCCAGAGGTGTTTGACTTAATGAAAGATCTTGCAGCTAAACTTTCTGAAGGTATTCCTTTTGTGAGGATTGATTTCTTCTATGTCAACGGTAAAGTCTATTTCGGAGAATATACATTCTTTGACTGGGCGGGATTACAACCTTTTGCATCATATGAGCAAGACAAAAAACTTGGACAGTTGATAAATTTGCCTTAATAAAAAGTTGTCGTTGTAAATATTCCTGGTTTTATCATACTATTCTCCGTGCCATATGATGAATAGAAGATTGTTTTGCCTTTTCGTCTTGATAGTAATTATTCTCGTAGATTGCCGAGCTAAAGTTGTATATGATAATGTTAATGATGATATTCATGCCTTGATTTCACAAAAGAATACAAAATATGTTTTAAGGTACTTTCACGAGTTTAAAGATTCGCTATACATCCCAAGAGGGTGCGAACTAAGATTTAATGGTGGCTCTTTGAGAGGTCCAATTATATTTAATAAGACTAAATTGTCAGGTTCTGTTAATTTATTTGGGTCAACTATAAGCGGAAGCGTATCTAATAATATGTTTAATGCTTCATGGCTCTGTTATAGAAACGGTATTAATGATGATGCTAGTTTGATAAACCAAATAATTAGTGTATGCCATACAGTATACTTCCCTAAAGGTGTTTACAACTTGATATCGAAATATCACCCCGCAGATGTGAACGGCGAGAATTACATTAAGGCAATTCATTCTCATATTGGAATTAATAAAAATGAAGTTACGCTGAGGGGTGAGGACGGTACTATATTTTTGACCGAACAGCCATTAGGAGTTATAACAGTTTACTCTCGCCCGTATGATATAGAGGATAATGTTAAGAATGTTAAGATAGAAAAGATATCATTTAAGGTAAAAAATAACGGTGTTGATTTTCACGAGCCTATATATGTTATAGAAATCATAGGTGTTAATGGCCTTACAATTGACAGATGCTATTTTGATGATTTTTGGGGTGATGCTATCTGTTTAAGCCACTATAGTGACACACCTAAGACCGGTGAACGTACTAGAAATCAGAATGTACGGATTCTGAATAATATTATTATCGGTGGTAATCATCATAATAATAGAAATGGTATTTCTGTAATCAACGGGAAAAATGTACTAATCAAAGGTAATACAATAAAAAACACGTCACGAAAAGATATGCCAGGAGGCATTGATGTGGAACCGAATAATTCCGCATATACGATAGAGAATATTAGAATAGAAAATAATATATTAGAAAGTATTCAGGGCAGTGTTGGGGCTATAGCTATAGTTTCTTATAGTGATGGTCCTGCACATAACATTTCAATTATAGGGAACAGAATAAATAACAGTAGGACAGGTATTCATGTTTATATCAAAACAAATAACACGACAGACAATTTTGTTATAAAGAACAATACTATTTCAGACGTCGCTAGACCCATTGTGTTTACAGGCAATGGTAAGTCTAAAGATTGGATTATTTCTGGAAATACTTTTGAAAGACCCTGTTTACAGGAGATTCCGGGCGATATACGGGTAGACAACCTTGTCGTAAAGAATAATAAAAAAAAAGAATGATTGAGTGGGTGATGAAGAATTATTGGAACTATATAGTATCAATTGGTATAGTAAGCGTTATCCTATCCCTATTCTTTAAACGTAGAAAGGATGTGAAGAACACGAGACGTGACCTTAATGTCATTCAGAAGTTGGGTGATAACTACTATACACCAGCTTTCTTCAGGATGAAGGTTGGGAGTAAGGCGAGTTTTCGTGACTTGAATAAAGTGGAAGAACGAGTGTTTATGTACTACTTTCATGAATACATCCATTTTCTTCAAGATGTGACAACGACATACGGATTGATGAATATTAGTAATACCAACTACTATATCAGAGATGCTGTTTATTCGATAGAACATGGTAAAAGTAAATTGTTCGGATATCCTCATGTGGTGAAGCCTAAAGGAGATTCTGGTTATTTGAACCACAGAATGTGGCGAGTCTATACGGGTGCGCCCATAGAACCAATGCGTGAGAAGGTTACTTTGGACAACGTGGAAGTGTCCACTGTCACCATTGCTAAGCAGAATGTAGATGTGACGTTTATTGATATCACTGATGTTAAAACAGGACAGCAAGACAGAATTGTGTTTGGTGCAGCTATAATGAGTGAGGGTATGGCCTATATGATGGAACATTATGTGTATGAACCAGTCTATAAAAAATACGGACAACCATACCCCGGAGTTCCCGACTATCCCTATAATATATGCCAAAAATTAGCAGAACGCAACTATCCAGAGATAGCACAATGGCCTGTTGTTCTTGTGGCACTGTGTGATTTAAGCCTGATGAACTATAATCCTGGGCTGATGTATGTAAGGTTAATTGAGCATCTCAGGGAGATAAAATTGCATGAAAGGTGCGCTCAATATCAAAAGATTGACGACTTCGTTTCTTTTATTTATTTGGAGGGACTGCAATTTCTGAAAGGACATCAGCATGATTTCGATACCATGCAAAAGTACGTTGCATCGGAAATGAAGGAATACTTCAAATGTAAAGAGTTTGAGGGTAACAATAGGTGGATAGACCACGTTTTTAATAAAGGTGCAGAATTCCGAAAGAAAGTGCCACAATTCATGATAGACATCATGTTATACGGTTGTGGAAAGAGTGCACAGCAGAACCAATGCTTTGCTATTCTATTCAAACAAATGGGTTCGCCACTGGTCTTTAATGATGCTAACGAAGCAACTATAAATCCACCCGAAGGGTTTGATACGTCTAATTATATTCCTGAGTTGTTTTGGGCAATCCAACAGATGTTCTGGATGTTTCAGAACGGAAAAAAGAATTTACCTTGTCAGCTGAAGAATCACTGCCTAATCAGTCAGCCAAAAGGAGCAGCCGTAGTGGATAGTAGGTGTGACACTGCGCCATGGAGCAGATGTCTTGACAAACAGTTGTGCCCCTTTGCCGTGATGTGGCGACACTGGGGACTGACTGGCTATGCACCGAAGTAAAGGAAAAAGTGATTATAAATATGGACGATTCACGTTTTTTCTTGATGGCCATAAAGGTTGGCGAACATTGCCTTCGTGGTAGAAGGGTGTTGAAAGATACGCAGCCCTACTATTTCTGTGAAGGTTATACCATCAGCGATGATGGAAAGACAATCGCTGTGAATGAGACCAAGGTGATGGGCGATGAGGTGTTCAACGACTATCTTCAAGAGGTGGCTGGAGAGGATTGCCATGTGCCGCAGGTGAGTATTCATGCCATTGTGGGTAAGAATGGCTCAGGAAAGAGCACGCTGGTGGAAATGATGATAAGGCTGCTCAATAACTTTGCAGCCATCCTGTTTGGCGAACAGATAACTGATAGCTATACATCGCATTTGCACTACATCGATGGCATAGAGGGTGAACTATATTACATGCTGGGCGATGAGCCATACAGACTGAGTATCTGTGGAAGAGCAGTGGGTCTTGACAGGTATGAAAGACGTCAGAATCCAATCACAAAGCGGTCGGATATGTATGAGATGGTGGAAGACAAACATCTTGGAGACATATCAGTGGAAGATATGAAACCCATCTTAGAAGATTTGGATGGTGGTTCGGGAGATGCTATCAGGCATTATATTGAAGCGTTTTTCTATACGATAGTGTCGAACTACTCCATATATGCCTACAACACGCTTGACTATTCGGACGAAAATGTAGAGGAACCGTACGAAAGAAAGATACTGGCAGAGAAGTTTGGTGAAGAGAAAGCCAAGAAGATGAAGGTGACAGCATCAGAAAGAAATTGGCTGCACGGATTGTTCCATAAGAACGACGGATATAAAACTCCTTTGGTGCTGACACCATTCAGGGATGAGGGGAAGATAAACATTAATGTGGAGAATACCCTGTCGAGAGAGCGGTTTATATCGCTACTGCTGATGTCGAATGAAGAAAGTGGTCGCGGTTTCCGGAGGATAAACGGGCACTTGGATGTGGATGGTTTCAGTATTGGAGAGAAAGGTGACTACGGCAGGGAGTATATCAATGCCAACGTAGACATGGATGATATATCGCAACAGAAATACGATGTCTTGGTGATATATATACTTGGCAGATGGAGTGAACTGCTATTCGATAACAGTTCCAAACTCGAAGAATATGCCAGTAAGAAGAAATACGGACAGACAGCGTTGAACTATCTGCTGTATAAGACTATCAAGATAACGACCAAATACCATGACTACCTGCAATACAATGATGACTTGACGGAGTTCCTTGAAGATATGACGGGCGAGAAGGATGATGACTTCCTGACCGAACTAAATGGGTATTTGGAGGCTTTGCTGGAGGATCGCTCTCATATCACCCGCAAGATACGACAGACGCTGGCCTATATCCTGACGCCTGCAGAAGAAGATGAATATGACAAGGCTGAGGGAAGAATAGACGTGGCGCCATTAGCCGAAAATGCCAGAAGGATGGTGAAGTATTTTGAAAAGCGGTATAACTATGACTTCTATGTGCGTGGTATAGAGGATATGATACCACCCCCATTCCTCGATGTGAAGATACAGATGAGGGAAGTGACCGGGGACGGAAAGGAAATGATACCCTTTGAGACGCTGAGCAGCGGAGAGAAACAGCAGGTGTACTCTGTCAGTTCTATACTCTATCACCTGATGAACATCAATTCGGTGGAGGAAGATAAATCAGGAAAGCGGTTCTGCTACCACTATGTGAATATCGTACTGGAAGAGATAGAACTGTACTTCCACCCAGACTTTCAGAAACAGTATATTACCTTGATACTGGACGGGTTGGCACAGGTGAACCTGAACAATATATATGGGCTGAATATCTGTTTTGTAACGCACTCACCTTTTGTGTTGTCGGACATTCCCAAGGGGAATCTGTTGGCACTAGAAGACGGTAAGAGCAAGGGACGTGAGCGTCTGAAGACCTTTGGCGCAAACATCTATGATATGCTGAAGGAGAGCTTTTTCATCAAAGGCTCGCCAATTGGAGGGTATGCACAGTGGGTTATCACGAGGATAATAGTGGCGCTTAGAGTGTGGCAGATATACAATGAACATCCCGATATTAACGGCGAGGTGCTGATGAAAATGGTGGCAAGTCCAAAGATTGAGTCTTGCAGACTGGACTTTATGAGAGAATACACTGAGAGAGAACGCTGGGAGAAGGGAGGAAAGGATGCCTTTGAGCGTGAGTACAGTGGTCATAAGTTGAAGAGGATGATTGACAAAATAGACGAGCCACTCATTCACAGCAGCCTGATGAAAGAGTATTATATGGCGTTCCCTGAAGCATACGATAAAGCCCAGGAAATAGCCATGTTGGAACACAGGCTTGCAGAATTGCGGGAAAACTAAAGGAGGCGGAAAGATGTGGAACTTGCCATTGCCTGATAAAGACACCAAAGACTGGTATCTGAATACTTTTGCTCAACTGATGGCAGACAACCTGAAAGAGGTGGATGCTTCTGTCAGGAGTGTTTATGAGGAAGTCTTGTTGCCAAAAGGGAATCGGGACATCATTGATAAACTGCTGACACTTGAACCGGAAGAATCGTTGAAGCTTTGTGAATCGAGAATGGATTTGTTGATGAAAAAGCTACATAAGGGAGGATATGACAGTGCAGAGTTACCAACATACAGAAGAGTGAAGAATAAAAAGGCATCTAATAGAGATAAAGAGGAGGTAAAGTTGTATGAAAAATACTTTGATGTGTTGGACAACCTGCATAAGGTGTTTGACTATAAAACTCTGATTTCAAGCAAGGCAGATAAGAGCTATGAACTTTCCAAGAAGAAACATGCTAAAACATGCACCTATTGCGGAAGGGAATATATTTACACGGTGGAAGAACTGTCGGAGGACGACAAAGTGAAACAGGTGGCAAGGCCTGACTTCGACCATTGGCTGTCGCATGAGTTATACCCGATGTTGGCCATGAACTATTGTAACCTTATTCCTTGCTGCCCTATTTGCAATAGGAGCGTGAAAGGAACAAAGTTGATGGAGATAGGGGTTCATGTACATCCCTATATCAATCAGAAGGAGCCTGCTTTCAGATTCAGTTACAATATCCTTGATGTCGAAAAACCTCAGGGGGAGGTGACTATAGTCAATGACAAAGATCCACTGGAAAAGGCTACTATCGATATGTTTCAGTTGCGAGCCATCTATCGCTATCACAGCGAAACGGAACTGGATGATATGCTTAGGATAGGATTGAAGAACGGGAAACAGTATGTTGAGGACTATCTGATGAATATCCTGGCAGGACTCAACATCTCTGTTGATGATGCCTATCGTTCAATGTTTGGAGCAGAGCTATATGAAAACGTCCGTGAAGAACGTCCGTTGAGCAAGTTCAAGAGGGACATCCTAACAGAATTAGGAATAATGGACTTGTTTAAGACTGGATTTTGATATACTGTAGCAGCATTATAATGTCATTGAGAGGGAAGTATATGATAAGGGTAGCAGTGCTTTTACGTCGTTTCAAACAATTTGGAGGATGGCATCTTGCTGTTGCATATCTTCGAATGGGATTGTTTTGGACTTGTTGTAAGCTGGGATTGAGTATTTTTTCAGGGCGTATGAGCAGTATGGAAGCCTATCGTAGATTGCTCCAGGAAGTTGAAAGTACGCTTCGTAAAGAATATACCCCAGTTTTGCTACAGAAAGAAAAAGACTATTGCAATGAGCGTGTAATGCGGGATGAGTCACGTAGAGTCTGGTTCTGTTGGCTACAGGGGATAGAGAATGCACCAGAACTTGTGAAGGTGTGCCATATGTCGCTATGCAAAAATATCACAGATAGGGAGATTGTTGTACTGACAAACGAAAATCTATTGCAATATGTCCATCTGCCTGCATATATAGAGAGGAAACATGAAAAGGGCATTATCCCCGATGCTGCATTTACGGATATGCTACGACTGGAATTGCTATGTAAGCATGGTGGAACATGGATAGATGCTACGGTGTTGTGTACAGGGAATAATGGGATAAATGAACTGTTGGATGCTGACCTCTTTGTTTTTCAACGGATACAAAAAGGAGGGGAACGGTTTGTGGGAATGTCGAGTTGGATGATGAGTTCTGTAGCAAATAATAGCTTCCTGATGGTAGTGCGTGATTTGCTCTACGAATATTGGAGAGAAAAGGACTGCGTTGTGGATTACTTCTTGATACATTTTTTCTTCTGCATGATGGCAGAACGTCACCCTGAGGTTGTGGAAAAGATGCCAAAAAAAGGTAATCACATTCCACATTATCTTCAGAGGCGAATGGCAGAGCCATACGATGAACAATGGATGGAGGAACTGAAGAAGCATAGCTGTTTCCATAAACTTACATACCGCATAAACCAGGATGCCAAGAAGAAAGGTACAATCTATGATGTAGTCGTACATCATTGAGCGATATGTCGTGATTAAAGATTTTTTTGATAATGGGCAATTCGTATCAACTTATTATATCCAGACTACGGCATGATGTGCTGCAAGACCGCTGTTTCTATGACAAGAAGATAGCTGTGATGATAGCCGATGCCAAGAGAGTTAGAAAAGACTATCAAAGCAAAAGAACGATAGATCGGGTGATGTATGAATACACTATCACACTAGAAGAGAGAAGTGGTCAGATGCTTGACAGCCTTGATGAGTATCGTATGGGCAGAAATACCTACAGAAGGCTTTTGTCTTTTTTTGAATCATTATGAATCTACATCTTCTTGAACTCCACCGTGAGCAACTTGAACGTGCTTTTGATAGAATTTCTACAACCAGACTTTATGAAAGACGACTTGATGCTCTTAGAGGAGCTATAGGCTATCTTTGCGCTATACTGGAAAAGGTTGATTTCAGAATTGAGGATGTGAATGAGTTGTATAGTTATCGAGATGCTATTTCTCTATTACAGGAGTGGATAGGTTGGATAGCTAATCAAGAACATGGAACGAAACCTCACGCTGTTATCAACTGCATGGATATTGCTGCACAAGAGTGGATGGGTGACGACTCGGGAAGGTTTGTTTTTGTAGCTACTGATGGACCATTTGGCGTCTATTCAGATGACCCCAGTGTGGAATTGATATTGGAGTGGATATACAATAAATTCAAAGTCTATATCCCTTATAGATTAGTTCACATACAGATACCATTTCATCTGGATGATGACTATCTTTTTAATGTAGTTTTATATCATGAACTGGGGCATTTCATTGATAACCAGATGAAGATTACGAATGGAATGGCCTGCGATATGCTTAACGACTGGATTCATAAAAATCCGGGCTATGGAATAGCAGAAAAGGCAAAATGGGATAATGACTTATTCAGACTCAACCGACATCTCAAGGAAATGTTTGCTGATTTGTTTGCCGCGCAATATGTAGGAGATTGTATCGTGGAATATATTAAATTTCATGGTGATGATTCTTTCAACAGAGATTCCGGATCTCATCCTTCTCCTTCCATGCGTGTTGCACTGATTGAGGACTTTAGAGCACTGACGGTGGACAATTATATAATTAATACTATTAACTCAACCTTGAATGGAATTTGCGGGAAATCATTATCTGTAAGACCTTGGCAATCAGGGCTAATTATCACAAACACTCAATATACTTTTGCTCCTGCAGAGAATGTATATCAAGTGTTCCCCGCAGCATGGGAGTCTTATTACCACCACAGAAATAACGGTGAGAGTGTTTCGGAATGTTACCAGAGAGTGTGCAGGGCTGCAGAAGCTGTAATCACAAATAGCATATCATAGTAAAATGTGTATGACAGAATTTGATATAAACACGCTCCAGTTGTCTACGAGTCAGCATCTGTTTAAAGGGTCGCTGGCTATAGAGAGGACTGAGACTCACGATATAGTTCACTGGATTCTTAGCACGATACCGGCGCGGGAAGACCATAAGATATGTCTACTGACAGGAACGGCAGGACAGGGAAAGACCGTAGTGCTTCAGAACCTACTGAAGGAGATGGAAAAATATGAGAAATTCCCAGTTTTTGCACTCAAGGCTGACTTGGTGGATTTTGAAAATATTAGCCCGAACGAGTTCGTAAAACAGTATGGTGACGAATTCAAAAGACTATCTGACTGTGACTTATGGCCTGTATTAGTGATAGACCAAATAGATGCCCTGTCGAAAACGCTGTCAACCGACCGAAAGCCCATCAATCTACTGGATATGTTAATAGGTGCCGTATGCAAGGCAAAGAATGCATGTGTCATCATTTCGTGCCGTCCATACGACCTTAACTTTGATCCTGTGCTGAGTAAATACAAATACAAGAAGAAGATAGCGCTTGGTAATTTGCGTACAGAACAGGTTAACAACGTACTTCAGCAATTCAGTCTGGGTGAATATGCAGACGGGAGCAAGATGATGCAATTCTTGAGTGTACCTCTTCATCTTGAACTCTTTTTGGAATATGGTAAGGTTGGCCAGGAAACAGTAACATTACAGTCTTTGTTTGACACATTGTGGCGAAAGAAGATTACAGAAGTGGCAGAAAAGAGTGTAAATGTCAGCACTGCTTCTCTTACAGCCTGTCTAGAATCACTCACGGACATACTGAATAATTCATCAAGTCTGGGTTGTAGCAGGAAGAAAATAGAAGACCACTTTGCAAAGGAAATTGACTATCTGATAAGTGAAAATGTTTTGGTGTCACATGCCAATATAGATACTATTTCTTTCGTGCATCAGGCTTTGGGAGACTATGTTTCATCTCGACTTCTTGCGCAGTCGGGACAGAAAATGGCTGACATATTGGAAGGAGAACATCAAGGACTGTATATTAGGAATAGGGTAAAGCAGTATTTTACATATATCAGGGAGGCTGATGAGGATCAGTATATACGCGAAGTAGAACAAATAATCTGTGATCAGCAAGGTAAATACAGGACGCATATCAAGATGCTTATCCTTACCACAATGGCCAGTTGGGAGAATCCTACGGAGGTGGAGAAGTATTTTGTGAGCAGACACGTTATACCAGATAAAACCTATCTCGGCATGTTTGCCGAAGCTATTACAAAACGAGGGTGGTTTGAGGTGATGTCACAACATCCGTCCATCGTGCAAGGACTAAAGAAAAAAGATCAGGGCATTGCACAGATGATGAAGCATGTCTGTGAAAATGTGATGCTATATGATGGTGAAGCAGCTGTAGATTTCCTTCTCAGTCAGGTAAGAGATGGAGATATAGAGTGGAACAGGCTGTGGATGGAGGTGGCAGAGCGTTATTCTAATCCGTCAATTATAAAACGACTGGTGCCGCTATACGAACAGTTGCGTGACGACCGTCCCTTGCAATACGACAACTTTCTGCAACAATTAGCTTCTGTGGACTATGACTACGTGGAAAGAATGGTTCTGGAGTATGTAAGAACGGAGATAGAGAAACAGATGGAAGATAAAGATGAGGATTCGTTCCTGTTCCGTGTGAACTATCTCGACAACGATGCCAACAACCTGCTGGAGCATCTGTTTGAAACCTATCAGAAGAGAGGCGCGGAAACCTACTTAAAGGTTATCAGACAAATAGACGATGCCAGTAAGTATGAGCCTAATGGCGATGCTTTTGGGCATCAAGAGAGTCGTGCCTATCTTAGTTTCAGTAGTAGCTCTTACTATAACCATTGTGACAGGTTGGTTGCAGACTATTTGGAGTATGCCCGAAAGGCGGTTGCTGCGGACGCAAATCAAATGAAAGCAATCGTTCAGGAAACCCTCAGCGACAAAAGGAGTATCATATACTATATAGGTCTCTGTATTTGTAGAATGAGTCCGCAGACATTTGTAAAAGAATCGACAGAGGTACTGACAAATAAGAATTTGTTAGAAGAACTGGATAGTAAGACCAGTTACCAGTTGACGAAATTGTTGGAGGTGGTATTTCCTTTGCTGTCAGAAGCAGTGCAATCCAATGTGATGGATATAATTGCCACTGTTGCCCCTGAATGGGAAAAGACTCCAATACCAGACTTCAGGAAATATCAGGTTCCGCTCTACCATATAGGGCGCAGGAAACAAGAACTACTAACAAGTATACCGAAGGACTACCTCCGCCAACATCGACCAAAGGAGTGGCAATTCCTGCAGCAGATGAACAGGGAACTGAACAAGGCAGAGATACACGAACCCTACAAGATGCATACCAAGTCAGGCTGGGGTGCCCATAGTCTTGACACCATGAAAGCCATGAAGAAGGCAGATATGCTGAGGGCTTTCAGAAAATACGATTCCAATGTTCCGGGGTTTGATGAACATCCAACGAGGCAGGGGGAATGTATGAACTTCCAGAACTTGGTGACTGAGAACCCCAAGAAGTATGTGGATTTGATTGAAGAAATCATTGGTGACAGAAGCATCCATAGTGAATATGCGGCATACGGTATTATTGGTCTGATGAAGTCAAAGTTTGACGTTAAAACAGCTGCCCGTCTAACAGACTGCTTGATAGCAGTCCTGATGGACAACCTGACGGCTCAGGAGAACTACTATACCCTGATGGACATTCTAAGAGAAATGGACTATTTTATCGTGGAGAATGCGGTGTCGCCAATGATGATGGAATTTATGTGTCGTATCGTGAAAGAATACCCCGAAGAGCACTATAAGGATGACAATCTTGAAAAGCGGCATGACGTTTATAATACTGGCATCAACAGAGCCCGTGGCAATGCGGCCTTCCATCTGGTGAAGTGTGATGGGATGAGTCAATACAAAGATCAGATATTTGATGCTTTGGAGTCATGCGTTGACGCGTCGCCAGCTACCAAGGGTGCCATTATATTACAGCAAGCATTGTTGAATAATCTGGATATTCAGCGGAACTTCCAGTTATACATGAATCTGGTGAAGGACAAAACACCTTCACTGGTCAGTATTCCCTTGAATAATCTCCATCCCCTGGTCTATTTCATCAATACTAATTTTGAAGATCTGAAGAAGTTCTTCAATGATTTGTATGAAGTAGAGGAATCGCACGATATGCTGTCACAGATATTATGGATAGCCTGGGTAAGAGGAAGAAAAGGTGCAGAAAATTTGCTTGAAGGCTTGTTAAAGAAGTCAGACAAGGCAAAAAGAAGTATCATCTCCTTCTTTACAAAAGACACTGTTACTGGCTATTTTGAGTTTGTGAAACCAGTCGTAGAGTGGTGTGCAGCAAGCAAAAACGAGGAAGTCGGAAAGGTGTTTGATTATCTGATAAATGACATAGAGGAACTGGACTGGGAGGACGTTCGCTGGTATATTGATGTGTATGTTAAAAGCAACGTGTTTGCATACGCAGGTAATCAGTTCTTGGAATTTATGAAAGATAACGCAGCGACTTATCCAGAAGATGTTCTGAGGTGGATGTGTGCATTTGCGAATGTAGAGAATAAGAATGACAACCATCCCTTTATGGCATCGCGGACGTTGAGTAATATCGTTTCAGCCTATAATGCCATCAGGAAATATGACAAACAGAATAAGTTGTTGGAAGATGCACTGGACACGATGGATAGGCTGATGTCACAACAACAGGTGCGGAGAGGTATGCTTCACTTTCTCTACGAACTTGATAACAACTGAACGGTGGTATGAGCTTTATTGGCAATACTAATCCAGCTCCCGGTAATGATGCGGGAAGGAAATTCTTAATTGACAGGGATTGCTTCCTGAAACTCTTTGAGGGATGTCCGAATCTATGCTTTGACAGGATATTGAAAGACAGGCTGGACCGATTCTCTCGTGAGAATTCTAAATCGCCAGTTAATGGCTATAAAGTATGGCGTTTCGTTCTCTCCCATGGGAACAATCGTTTTCTTGGAAATTTAATCACAGAAATCGCTAAGTTTGTATATAATGATCCAATATTAAGGTCATTGGTTCACAAGCTTGACACAAATAATAAGCAGAAAGCTTATGATATTTATACAGACTATTTTGAGAGATTGGCTCAGAAAAATCCATTATTGATAATAATCTCTAACTTTTATGAGGAGATAGACCATATAGACGATGATGAGTTGAACTTGTTCTGCCTGATGATGGGGCAATGTGAAAATGTGAGGGTATGGATATGTGGTGAAGATACAATGAACAAAAGAAGAAACTCTGCATATTATGATTTCTACAAGCTGTTTGACCCGATTCCACTTACGTTTTATGAGTCATTGCAAGCAGGAGAGCCGCTGCCATATGTCTATTTTTCGTATAGTTGGGAAGCAAGGTCAAATAATACAGTCGACAGGCTGTGTGATATCGTCAAGGAGCACAGGATTCCCCACCAAAGAGACAAGGAGAACTGTGGCTACCGCTCGGACATCCATGACTTCATGAATCATATCAGGAAAGGAAATCATGTGGTTGTCATGTTTAGCAAGCCCTATCTTGAATCGTTTTACTGCCTTTATGAACTGACTGGCATTTTGGAACAACCAGATTATGAGAAAAGGATTTTTCCTATTATTGTGGACACCTCGATACGAGAGGACGATTATTACAAGCAACTGGTAGGGCATTGGAATACAAAGTTGCTTGATCGGGTGTATATGGATTCTCTTAAAGACAAGACAGTAGGTCGGTTTACGTTAAAGCGAAAGGCTGAACTCATGCAAGACTACATTAAGAAGCTACCGCTCATAAAAGACTATTTGTCAAGGATAGATGCATATACACTGTCAGACATGGAGGCACAGGACTTTTCTCCTTTGATAGATGAACTGTCACGAATTATAAGAGTAAGGGTATGAAATGGTGGATGTGGATGTTATGGCTGCTCGTTCCGATATTTCCTATTGGAGTCAACTTCATTATGCTGTCAACAGTGGAAGGTGCTACTGTGGCAGGTACGACTGACAACTGGATAGGTTTTTGGGGTAGTTATGCAGGCGGTTGTGTAACAGCACTCATATCTTTTGCCGTTCTCTATAGGACTATCGATTATTATAAGGAGGAAGCAGCACAGAGACAGAAAGAGGCACATAAAGAAAGATTGCGCACAGAGCTGTCATCACGATTAGCACTTTTGAATACGAAGAAATATACTGTCTATTATGAACGCCTAAGAGAGGGACAAGACCCTGCGGCACTTTGTCGGATGTTGGAAGAGACGAGAGTACAGATAGTTAATGACTTCAGCTCTTTCAAGATTTTATACACAGGTGTTTATGACCAGTTTATATCTTTGTATGAGGCAATCACTTGGAGTATAGAGAATCACCTCAGTTGGCTTTCAGATGCTTTAAGCCAGATTCCACAGGATGATACTCCTGCAAGGATTCACATGATACAAAGAGCAAAAGAACGTTTCGACAGATTATCTGAGATTCAACCAAGGATTGATGACTTCTGGGGAATGGCATCTAAGATGATTAACTAATACTCAACGAATCGTGTTGTTTGAACTTATACAAATTGCCTTTGGGTACAAGCGACAGTTAGAAAGGCAACTTTCACCTGAAGAATGGAGAGATGTGTATGAGCAGGCCACAAAACAGGCTGTAGTTGGTACTGTGTTTGATGGCGTTCAGAAACTGCCAAAAGAACAGTGGCCACCACAATCGGTCTTATTTGAATGGATAGGACAGACGGAACAGATAAGACGGCAAAATCGTAAGGTGAATGCAGTCCTGAAGGAATTGGCATTATTGTTTAACGCCAATGGTATTAGGTATGCTGTTGTTAAGGGGCAGATTGTTGGCAGTTACTATTCGAATTCTCAATTGCGGCAGGCAGGAGACATTGACTACTATGTTGAAAGTTCGGATTTTGAGCGGGCAAAGCAGTTGATAGAAAGTACTTGGGGGGTTGCATTTGAAGAGACTGAGGAACATCACCATGTTGAATTTGAATATAAAGGTGTCCTTTTTGAGCAACATCATACTCTCATAAAACTATATGATAAGGAGAAGAACGAGTATTGGGAAAGGTTGATGAAAGAGACATTTAAGTCAATGGAGATAGAAGGTGTACCTGTTTCTGTGTTGTCACCAACCCTTCATTCGCTGTATATCTTTCTCCATTTGTATCATCATCTGTTGGAATTGGGCGTAGGCCTTCGACAGTTTTGTGACTGGGCTGCGATATTGCATGCTTGCAAGAATGAAATTGACCATGACGCAATTAGAAAGCATCTGAAAATCTTAGGCTTGGAAAGAGCCTATTGTGCATGTGGAGGAATAATAATTGACTATCTTGGCTTGCCTGAAGATGAATTTACATACGAATTAGTAAGTAGCGACAAGCGATATACTATGAGAATCCTTGATGTGGTGATGTACCGTGGTAACATGGGACATTACAACTTAAAGGGTGGTCATCAGGGATTATGGCATAACTTAGAGGCTATGGGCATTAAGATTATACACTTCCTAAAGTTTATGCCTTTGGCTCCTGCTTTTTCGTGGAATTGGTTGGTAGCA
>ODAI014449250.1_pt1 | contig 37196 bp, 32 predicted proteins | sample 1539321 | NCBI WGS metagenome assembly ODAI01 (sample SAMN02144231, study PRJEB22623) | gut metagenome | biome: sheep rumen | host: Ovis aries | place: New Zealand
CCTTCAATGAGGACGACACGCATACGGTGGCTGTTCATCTTTTCAGCACGCAGGGCTTTGTAAAAAATGCCGTCCACCCTCACGCCCTTTACGAACTGCTGGTCCAGGCCTTCCGGCAGGGGATAAGATGTTTCTACAATATATTCTTTTTCGATTTCCGCACTGGGATGGGAAAGACGGGCTGCAAAATCTCCGTCATTTGTAAAGATAATGGCTCCACGACTGAACATGTCCAGACGGCCAACATTGTAAAGGCGTTCAGAATAGGTACTTTTGAGCAAATCTACTGCAATCTGCCTGCCCTTTTCGTCAGACTGACTGCAGACATAGCCCGCAGGCTTATTCAAAAGCACATAGCGTTTTGCTTCTTCAGGGGAAACTGGATTTCCATCCACACAGACTTTGTCTTTTTCAGATACTTTTGTACCCAATTCGGTAACAAGAAGACCGTTTACCGTAACACGTCCGTCCGTAATGATTTTTTCACTGGCACGCCGGCTGGCAATGCCACAGTGAGCAAGATAAGCCTGCAGACGGATTGTCTCGTTTGTATTTGACATCTTCTATAGTATAGTAGAATGCCGTCAAAAGAGCAATATCAGCGGGCCAATTCGAATCTTTCGTTTTCGGTGTCTTCCAGCTGAGGCAGTTCCGAAATGGAGTTCAGGCGGAAGAATTTGAGGAATTCTTTGGTTGTACCGAACAAGGTCGGACGGCCGGGGGCATCTTTTTTGCCGACTTCCTTTACCAGCTGACGGTCAATCAGAAGGCGAATCATGTTATCGGGAGAGACACCGCGGAGCGCTTCAATTTCTGCACGGGTGATAGGCTGCTTGTAGGCAATAATTGAAAGAACTTCCATTGCAGAGCGGGAAAGACGCCCCTCATTTTTATTTCCGTAGCGTTCCTTAAGTTCTTCCCAGAATTCTTTTTTTGGAACCAGAGTCCAGCCGCCCGTAATCATGGCAAGTTCCAGACCGGAATTTTCTGCAGTGTATTTTTCTTTTAAGGCTTCAAGACATTTTTCTACAATGTCTTTTGCAAGCTGAGAGATTGCCGCAATATTTTCAACAGTAACCGGCTCACTTTCCAAAAAGAGAACCGTTTCCACCAGAGCCGTTTCTTTTTCAAGATTCAAATCCATCGTATTTCCTTACGCCGCCTGATATTTACAGATTTTTATATCACCGAACATTCGGTTTTGCAAGATAGTCGCCAGCTTGAACTTAACGGCTTCAAGAATTGCCATAAAGGCACAGATAACATCAAGTTCATTACCCTTGCGGACAATCAAATCAGTAAACATGCACTCGCCTTTTGTGTCAAGATATTCGTTCATCAGCGTTATTTTTTCGTTCACACTCACTTCTTCGTACATATCCAGAATTTTTGCATCGGAATATGCACTTATCATGGTCTTAAAGATTTTCTGCATCTGCTGCAGCAAATCCCAGGTATCAACACGCTCCCACAAATCTTCTTCTTCAAAGGGAAGTATGCGCTGAATTTTTTTGCGTTCAAAAGACCATTCATTTTCGTCTTCTTTTTCTTCCATGAGGGCGGAAAGTTTCTTAAACTTCTGATATTCAATGAGTTTTTCAACCAGTTCTTCACGGGGATCGTCAAAATCAAGATTTTCAGCAACCTCAACAGGCAGCATCATATTGCTTTTAATTCTCAAAAGCTGAGCCGCCATCTTATAGAATTCAGACAAATCGCCCAGATCAATACTTGCAGCATAATCCAGATATTCCAGAAACTGCTCGGTGATTTCTGCAATGGGAATGTCATAGATGTTGATTTTATTGTCACGGATAAGTGCAAGCAGCAAATCAAGCGGACCTTCAAATTCTCCCGCCGTATACCGGTGCCTTACATTCTGATTTTCTTCATCTTCCGCAACTGCTGTCTGAACTGTCAGGCCTTCTTCTTCCATAGCCGTTCCCCTTGGATTTTATACCGATTTTTCAAATGCTTCAGCGTCCAGAATTTTTACTACTCCGTCACTGCCTGTCACCTTCAGCATCTGCATAAATTCTTCTTTATGAGCATACAAGGTGCTGTCTACATTATCGGCAGATTTATTCAAAATCTCCAGTAAGGGAATCAAAACAAAGGGACGTTCATTGATGCGGGGATGGGGAATTTCCAGAGCTTTCAGGGGATTTTGGGAATCAGAAAAGCGGATTTTTTTATTTCCAAAAAACTCAATGTCAATGTCGATTGACCGGGGACCGTTTCTGATTTCACGACTGCGGTCACGGCCCAGAGAGGCTTCAATTTTGTGAATCTGATCAAGCAGGTCATGGGGGCTGAGAGAATCTTCTGCCCTGCCCGCCACAACCATATTGCAAAAGGCAGCCTGATCAGTCACATACATGGGTGCACTTTCATACACCGATGAAAATCTGATGTCGTGCAGAAGGGCTTTAAGCGCACGGACAGCCTTAACAAGCAGTTCAATGCTGCTATACTGTTGCCAGGGCTTATTTGAGCCCAAACCAAGCACGACAGTCATATCAGAAAAGTGCGTCCTTAGCAGAAACGCTTGCAGTCTGAGACGCAGACTGCTCTGCCTTAACCGCATCTGCACCGGCGGGGGTTACCGTTACGGCTGCCTCTGCAGAAGGCTTACCCTCTTTGGCGGCTTTTGCGGCTGCCTTAGCAGCTTTTTCCTGTTCCGGATACACGGCAACACCTTCTTTTGTCTTGAGAACCTGTCCGGGGAACAGTTCATTACGCAGCTGCACTTCCAGGGCATGCATGTAGTCCGGGTTTTGTGCCAGGAATGCCAGCGCATTTTCCTTACCCTGACCGATTTTTTCTTCACCGCGGGTATACCAGGCGCCGCGCTTGTCGATAATGCCATGCTTTACGGCTGAATCCAGCAGAGAGGCAGTTGCGCTCACACCCTTACCAAAGTAAATGTCCAGTTCTACCTTGCGGAATGGCGGCGCAACCTTGTTCTTTACGATTTTTACGCGGACACGGTTACCCACAACATCCTCGTCACCCTTTCCGTCGATTGATTCAATGCGGCGGATTTCCAGGCGGACAGATGAATAGAATTTAAGTGCATTACCGCCAGTCGTCGTTTCGGGGTTGCCAAACATAACGCCGATTTTCATACGAATCTGGTTGATAAATACGATGATACACTTTGATTTTCCGACAATTGCAGTAAGTTTGCGCAGAGCCTGGCTCATCAGGCGAGCCTGAAGTCCCATCTGAGACTCTCCCATATCTCCTTCAATTTCTTTCTGAGGAGTCAGGGCTGCAACTGAGTCCACAACGATGATATCTACTGCACCACTGCGGACAAGGCTTTCTGTAATTTCGAGGGCCTGCTCACCAGTATCCGGCTGGCTGACCCAGAGTTCGTCAATATTTACACCCAGATTTTTTGCATAAACAGGGTCCAGGGCATGTTCCGCGTCCACAAAGGCCGCAATGCCGCCGAGTTTCTGGGCTTCTGCAACCGCATGCAGGGCAAGAGTTGTTTTACCGGATGATTCGGGACCATACATTTCAATAATGCGGCCGCGGGGATATCCGCCAACTCCCAGCGCCTCGTCCAAAAGAATGGAACCGGACGGCACAACGTCAATCGAAGCTGTATCTGCCTGGGTTCCCAGTTTCATCAATGAGCCGGCTCCGAACTGCTTTTCAATCTGCAGGCGTGCCGCTTCCAGTGCCTTCAGCTTTTCCGACATTTCTGCCGGCGCCTTGGTCTCTACCATTTTTGCCACCTTTTCCTCCCACCGTACGCATATCTTTTCCGCGCACTCACATATATATAGGCTTTAAAATTGCATTTTATACAAAAAATTTGGAATTTTTTTTTCACTTTTTTCAAAAAAAATTCTGTATCTTCCAATAATGTATACTAGTCAGCAGATTTTTGCAATGGCTGATAGACAGACCGGCCCAAAAGACTGACTTTTCCATTCTCCAGACCGATTTTTGCCAGCACCCTTACGCTGCGGGAACCATCAATTTCCGGCACCGGCGCCACAGAGAAAAAGAGCGGCACAATTCCGTCAACCCGCTGCAAATCTTCATACCCAACCAGCAGGTCGCAGCGGTAAGAACCATCTTCCGCCACAGCATTGGTAATCCGACCTGACCATGCCACCCAGCAACCCAAATACAGAGCAGGGTCCGCGGCAACCTGAGCATACGTGTAATTATCCGTCAGACTGTCAAAAGTTGGTTCCTCAAAATAAGTCAGAAGCAGGCTTGCCTTCTGGCGGACAGCAGAGGAAGCATTACTGTTCAATATGCGGTTAATTTCCACTGTGGCCGCATTGTCCCTGAAGTCCTGAAAATACTGGCGGGCGTCATCATAGGCAGAACGGATTTCCCGGTCAGAAAGAATAAAATGATAGACTGCCCCGGACAAGTCTTTTTCATGCAGATTCTTTGCTTCATCCGCAGTAAGGGCAAGGTTTGACAGGTCCGCCCGCCTTCCGGAATCATTGTAGCGCTGGGGCTTGAGCAGGAATATAATGCAGAGACCGACACAAATACCGGCAACGGCAGAAAAAAGAATGCGGCTGACCTTGGCAGGATTGACTCCCAGAGGAGGATAGAATTTTTGAATCCGACCGCTGTCAAACCAGTTACAGATAGTTTCATAATTTCCGCTGACACGGATAAACTCCATGGCTTCTTTTGCAGTCTTGTTTTCCGGATCGTTATTAAGCACTTCCAGATAATACTGCAGGGCCCGGTCTGTATCTCCCCGCCGCAGGTAAAGAATTGCCTGAGAAAGAAGGAGATTAGTTTCAGTTACGCGGATTTTTCTCGCCTGCTGAAAATAGGAAACCGCACTGCCCCATATTCCCAGATAAAGACAGGCGATTCCTGCAGTGAGATAATAATCAAAACTGTCGCGATAGTTTGCCTCGGCGGCTTCCAGAATGGTAAGGGCTCTGGCAAAACTACGGCGTTTTAAAAGCGCTTTTGCCTGTTCCAGCGCAGACTTTCTCATTGCTTCATCCGCCTCAGCCTTTCAAGAATTGCATCAAGTTCTGCATTCAGCTGGCGCACTTCCGTCCGGTCCACAACCTTGGGATCTGAATTGAGTGCGTTAATCCTGTCAATCAGGTTCTGAATGTATTCGGGGTCAAGCTGATTTTCTGTAATGGGAGCCACGACAAAATCAACTTCCGGCTTATGCACGACAATTTCATTAGCCGCAAAAGTTTCCACCGTACGCGGGTCATCCACCAGAGATGCAAGGAAGTCACTTCCCTTTGGTGTATCTCCGTCTGTTGCCAGACAAATGTAGAAGGTAAAGGAAGTAGTCTCTCCCGGCTCCACAGAATAATAGGGCCAGTTTACGCACATGGCTGAATTATTGTATGTAAGTGCCGTACTGAATCCCCTTTCTTCCCGGATGACAGGAGTCCAGAGAGAATGTTCTATTATGTCCCTGTTGGCAAAAGATACCGTCTGAGGTGTAGGAATTGACTTTCCCGTCAGCAGGAACTGGGCCGATGTCTTTGAATTAGTGGAGATAAAATACTTTTCCTTGTCAAAAGCAATAATCTGCCTTTCAGATGTAATTTTCTGTCCCATTGAAGTGACAAAATGATAGAGCAGATTTTCTCCCAGAACCGTGTCAAACACAGCCTTAAGGGCAAGCACCTGACGATTCTTTGTAAGATTTGTCGTGTAGACCGTTATCTTAACAATGTCATCTTCTGCCCCGGCGATTGAAGCATGAATTGAAAAATCCAGGACAATCTGCAGGTCTTTTTCCAGCCGGTATGCAAGCTGGGCACCTTCATCACGCTGTCGAACCTGAGCCGTAACACGGGAAGCCTGATTCAGACGATATTCACGCTTGCCGATAAGCACGGAAAAATAGGTAGAGCGGAATCCGTCATTGCTTGCAAAAACAGGAATAGCCTTCTTTTTTGAGTCAATGGCATAAATATTGAATGAGCCGGTATTTTTTTTGAGGACAAGGCGGACTTTTCCGCTTTCCAGCTGACATTTTTTTTCGGGAGTATAAACCACACCCAGATATTTATCAGTCACTTCCCTCTCACGGCGCTTCGCATCTGCTTTTTTTGCAGCCTCAGTTTCCTTGAGAATCCGTTCCCTTTCTTCAATTTCTTCCGGTGAAAGCTGAGGCTGGGGACGCTCCGTATGTTCTTCCATTGCAGGAGTTTCTGTCTGGGCTGTCAGGGAAGAAGGGGCCGATGTTAAAAAGAGGCAGAATGCGGCAACGGGTAATAAGAAAGTTCGTTTCATCATTTGGCATCCCCCTCATTTCTCTCTTCTTCTATCATCATATACTGCAGCTGGCGGGCCTTACGCTTCAGGGCCTCAACTTCCGGGTCACCGTCTCCGCGGGCCTGAACTCCCGGTGCATAAGGCGTTGAATAATAGGAACCCGTACCCTTGTAGTCAGCATTTGCATCTGTCTTTCCGTAGCCGGTATTAAAATCAAGCACACCGCCTGCAGAAGCGGTTTCAGGAGCCTTTTTACGGGCTTCCAGTTCAATTTCCAGCATCTGAATCCGCTTACGGGCATCATCAAGCTGCTGATGCAGGCCAAGTTTATCTTCTGCCTCAAAAAGCTTAATCTGACGCTCATATTCTTCCCTAGCGGCTAGGTTTTCTTCTCCCGTCACTTTGAGCAGATAAAGCAGTTTTTCTTCCCTGCTCTTCTGGTCGATGGCATCAATGCGGTACTGAGCCGCAGAAACCTTTGCGTCATGGGGATAATCCATAACGATGCGCTCATAGAGACCGCGGGCAGAATTGTAATTGTATTCGGCATAAAATGATTCGGCAATCCAATAAAGTGCTGACGCATAGAGGGCATGGTCAGGATACTGATGGCAAAAATCACTTAGGGTAAGGACTGCGGCTTCGTTCTGGTGCAGGAAATGCTGGCATCTGCCCTTCTGATACAGGATATGGGGAAGATACATACTGTAAGGATATTTATGCAGGAAGACATCACAGTCACCCAGCGCCGACTTAAACTCACCGGCATAGACTTCGCTCATGATGAGCATAAACCAGGTTTCATCCGTTACACTGCCGGAAACAGACACCGCCTTTCTGAAAAAGAACATGGCACTGGTCCAGTCTTCATTGCGGTAGGCTTCATAACCGGAAACCAGAGTATCCGCTTCAGGAAGCGGAGAGGAAACCTTTTGTGAAAAGGCCGGAAAAACAAAAAGTGTCAGTATGCCGATACACAGCATCAACCGATTTTTATTCATACTTAAAACTCCCACTTGAGCGAGCCGTTAAAAAATGCCGAGCCGGAAACAACAATATCCGCTCCCGCCTTTACCACGGAATCCAGAGTCTTGTCATTTACGCCGCCATCTACCGAGATAAGGAAATCATAGCCTTTCTCTTTACGAATATCGGCAAATTGAGAGATTTTATTGACACAGGAAGGAATTAAAGCCTGTCCGCCAAAGCCGGGATTTACCGTCATCACCAGAACCAGGTCTACATCGGAAAGGATTTCATCCAGCACATGTACAGGCGTTGAAGGAACAATGGAAATTCCAGCCTTTTTTCCCAGGGCATGAATCTGCTGAACAAGACGATGAATGTGCACGCTTGCCTCATAATGAAAGGTAATCCAGTCTGCACCCGCCTTTGCAAAAGATTCTACCATCAGTTCCGGTTTTTCCACCATCAGGTGTACATCAAAAGGAAGAGTCGTAAGGCGGCGGATAGACTGAATGACCGGCTGGCCATAGGAAATCTGAGGAACAAAATGTCCGTCCATTACATCAATATGTACGAGACCCGCTTTTTCTTCAGCCAGAGCAAGGGCTGAGGCAAGGTTTGCAAAATCTGCGGAAAGCAGCGATGGAGACAACAAAGGCTTTTTCATAATGTATCTTCAATTATAACAAGGAAGCAATATATTGTAAACTATTTCACATTACAGTCAAAAATAGTACTCTATTGACTTTTTTTAGCATTATAAAAACAAAGTATTGACATATTTGAAAAAAGTCATTATAAACTATTCCCCCTTTTTACAAAAATTTCAGTTCTATTGACTAAAGTCCGCCGTTTGTTATAATAGATTTTATACACTATGGGTTTTCAGTCGGAAGAAGGATTGACAAAAGCATATACGCTCCTTGAAGAAGGAAAGCCGTCACTGGCAAAAAATGAGCTGGTAGACTCCCTTCAGTACGACCTGGATAACGCTGACCTGAAATTTGCCGTCTGGTGCTGCAACTACTGGGCGGATTTCATTCAGAAGCTCCCCTCCATGGATTTGTTTGAGCGTGGCGAAGGACTTATTTCCCGCTGGAAATCATTTCACATGGAGTTAAAGCGCTACCGTTCCTTTCCGGAGCGGGCGGTGTATGCAACAGACAAAGGAATCTTTACCCTTGCCCTGCAAAGCTATGAACTGCTGCAGGATGAATACAAGGGTGACCAGAAGGCAGAAATCTTACGAAAAACCGGATTCTGCTACAAGAAACTGGGCAACTACATGGATGCATTACAGTATCTGACGGAGGCTCACAAATGCGCTCCCCTCTCTGCGGCAATTCTTGCAGAAATGGCAGACTGCTATGCACTTTGCGGTGAAGAAAGAAATGCCAAGCTCCTCTTCCGGGAAGCATTTTTTATTGACGCCCAGGCTATCGACCTTGCCCTGCTGGACAGTGAACTGATACGGGTTCTTATCCGGCAGGTGGAAGAAAAAAAATATTCGGGAGAGGAACTGAACGAATGGATTCCCGTTTACGGCGTGCTGTACGGAGTCTTTTCAATAAAAAGGCAGTTGAGAAGCCAGGAAGTTGGAAAATTAAAGCAGGATATCTTTGCAACGGAAAATGAACTGCGGAATCCTACCAGCAACCTGAAGACACTCACACCAAAACTGATAAATATGTATTTCTGGTTGATTGACCATTACGTCAGAACTGAAGGCGGAAGGGAAAGAACCAATGAAGTGCTGTTAAAAATAAAAATGATGGATAGAGAAATTTACACTTTATACAACATGAAGTGAGGAGTATTTTTATGTCAGAAGAACTTGTAACAAAAGTCCAGGAGATGCTGAAAGAAGAGACATGGACACGTGCCGCAATCAGTAATTACACACAGAATAATTTGATCGAGCTTGAAAGCCTCGTTGAAAGCATTATCAGCGACGGAAGCATTGATGAAGTAAAGGCAATCTGTGATGAGCAGCTTTCCCATGCAAAGGACAGTATCATCGCCCTCTATATCTCAGGCATGCTCTCACTTCAGAAGGGTGCACTGGACAATTCTTCACTGGAAACACTTACTGACATTTTCCAGAAAAACCACAAGGACAACATTGTAGAAAAACTCTGTCAGTACATTATCGCTCGTGATGCAACAAACCGCTTTGCCCTGCGCACACTGGCAGCATATTACCGCGAACATGACAGCGATGAACAGTGGGCTCTGTACGAAACACTGGTTAAAATCGACTTTGAAGAAGCTGACGTTGCAAAACTGCTGGGCGGTCACTACGAAAACAGTAATCCTGACCTTGCAAAGGAATACTACAAAAAGGCCCTGCTCCGCTATGTAAACGCAAAGAATTATACATCAGTAAGGGAAGTATGGGCAAAACTGGTTGCCATGATTCCTGAAGAAATCGACTTCTTCCTGATGGTACAGAGAAAGATTGCAAAGAATATCGGTGAAGACAAGAGTGCCCTCCTGATGGACGACCTCTGCAAGTACTACATGGACAACCAGAAATGGGATACGGCTATCTCAATTCTCAAGCTCATCCTCTCTATCGATCCTAAGGACAGCGCTGCCCGCCGCAACATTACAGAATGCTATCAGAAAAAATATGCTGACCACAGCAATGTAGACGAATACATCCGCTCTTCAAACCTGAACCAGAGCTTCCGCAATGTATTTGAAGCCATCAACGACTTTGAAAAACACATCGCTTTTGATGTAAATCACTTCGTTTACCACCGCACATGGCATGTTGGTGTCATCACAAAAGTTGTAAACGACATGCTTTCAATCAACTTTGGTGCAAAGGTTGGCGTAAAGGAAATCTCCCTCAAAATGGCAGTTGACGCCCTGCAGCCCCTGGCAGACGACCACATCTGGGTTATCAAGGCAACACAGTCCATTCCGGGTGACCCCGATTTTGCCGCTCTCAAAGCTGGAAAAGGTGCATCAAAAGAAGAAAAGGCAAAAATCGCAAAGCAGAAGAGAGAACTGCTCATCAAGAAGATTAAAGATGACAAGACATGGGCTCTCAAGACAATCATCCGCAGTTTTGACAACAGCTGTGATTTAAAGAAAATCAAGGCAGAACTGGTAAATACCGTACAGAAGAAGGGTGAGAAAGATAAGAAAGAACTCGGTCTCCTTACTTCCGGCGAATGGACAAGCTGGAGCAGTGCGGCAAAGAAGATTCTTGAAAGCGACGCTACTTTCTGCGTAAACAAGAACAACAACAACGAATATGTTGTCCGCGACCACGAAGTCACTCAGTCTGAAAAGCTGAACAACGAATTTACGGCAGAAAAAGGATTCTTCAAACGCATCGACATTCTGATGCGCTATGTAAATGACCCGGCAGCAGAAAAAGAAAGCGATTTCTTTGCCGACATGTTCAGCTATTTCACAGGCTATGTAAAGTCATTCGTCACCACAAACGATGCAAACGATCAGGTTGTCGCTTCATATCTGGTTGTGCAGAAAATTATCTCACAGTACCCCAGTCTTACCCCTGCAACAAGATACACATTCGACAGGCTCTACCGCCGTATCGAAAACCCCAGGGCAATGTATCTGGAACTCAAAGACACAAAGAATACATCACTGCGCGAAGATTATCTTAACAACATCAAGACTCTGCCGGACTGGGTTGATCAGTACATCATGCTCTTCCCCACTGTTCTGGAAAAGAAAATGCTGGATACTCTTATTGCAGAAAACCATGTAGACAAGGTAAAGGCTCTGCTTGCAACTGCATTTGATGACTTCCGCGGTTACCGCAACGCCATCCTCTATTTCTTTGAAAACAGCCGCAATGAAGACTGGTTCAAGGAAGTAGATATTCCGCTCCAGAAGCAGCTGATTGCCCTGCTGAACATCATTGCTCATGCATACCGCGAAATCAACAGCCATGTAAATTCAACGGAAAACAAGAAAATCATCAAGAATGCAGAAAAACTGCTCTTTGATGACGGCACTCTGATTAACTTCATGCTGGAAAGCCCTGAATCCGTAATGACCCACATGTACACACTGGTGGATGACATTGCAGACCTGGACGGCAGCAAGAAGGCTCTGCTCCGCAACAAGATTCTTGAAAAATACCCTGACTACAAGTTCCCCAAGGCAGAAGAACGCTCTGTTGCTCCCAAGGGAATGCTGGTTACTCAGGCAAAGAAAGTGGAAAAAGAAGCCGAACTCAAGGACCTGTCAGAAGTACAGATTCCTCAGAACGCACAGGAAGTTTCCGAAGCACGTGCAAAGGGCGACTTGAAGGAAAACGCAGAATATCAGGCAGCAAAGGAACACCAGCACTACCTGAACAAGAAACTGGCTCAGCTGCAGGGAGAACTCGCCCGCGCTGTAATCTTCGACCCCACAACTGCAACGACTTCATACATTTCTTTCGGTACTCTTGTTACCCTGCTCAACAAGGATACAAACAAGGAAGAAAAGTACACAATCCTGGGACCCTGGGAATCAGATACCGACAACGGCGTCATTTCTTACATGTCTCCCTTTGGAAACGAACTGCTTGACCACAAGGTTGGAGAAGATCTGGACTTTGAAATCAACGGCCACGCCTATAAGTTCAATGTAAAATCAATCAAGCTCGCAAAAATCTAAAAAAACGCGAACTTAAAAAGATGCCCTGAGACTGAAGTAAGATTCACACTTCAAGCCTCAGGGCTTTTTTTATGTTTTACGACATTCATTTTTTTCAGCGATATTCTTTTTCTGGCAGAAAAGATTATTTGGTCAGTCCGCTGCTGTAAAATGAACTTTCTTCAAAGATAAATTTTGAAGGATTTTCAAAAGGAGATGTCAGGTCTTCAACAGCCTTTCCTTCACACTTCCAGCCGGAAGGATTTTTGAATTCCAGATGATGCAGCTGCAGACAGCCCGCAAAAGCCTGGGCTCCGATACAGGTAACCGTAGAAGGAATAATAACTGAAGAGAGTGCCTTACAGCCTGCAAAGGCGCGGGGATTTATTGAAAGTAAATTATTGGGAAAATGAATAGCCAGCAGCTGTCCGTTGTTTTGAAAAGGACTTTCCACAACCCGGGAAAATTCAGTTACGGCAGAAAGGTCAAGGGTGACAAAGACATTGCTTTCGCGGATGATACGGCTTATGTTGTGCACCGTTTTATTGCCAACCGTACCCTGGGCAACCACTGCAACTTCACTGCCGGGAGGAAGCATACGCAGGGCATTTTCAAAGTCTGATACTTCTACCGTGGTATTTCCGTTAGTTAGCTGAACGACATCATTTTCCGATGACAGAGCACCTTCTGAACTGACATGAGAAAGTACGATTGCTAAGCGAGAATAGCGTCTCATAGAACTCTCCCTGCATATAAACTACCAAGATAAGGATACCATGACTTATATATTCGTGCAATAAAAAAGCGCATTTACAATGGCAGCGGCAATGGTTGAACCGCCTTTTCGGCCACGGGAGATAACATAAGGCAAATCGGTCTGCATAATCAGTTCTTTTGCCTGAACTACATTTACAAAGCCCACGGGAACCCCAATGACAAGGTCAGGCGTAAAGATATGTGCATCATAAAGCTGACGCAATCGGATCAGTGCCGTGGGTGCATTACCGCAGACAAAAATGAGGGGTCGGGAAGAAGACGCATAGAGAGAGACCATTTTATCCACACTGCAGGCCGCCCTGGTAAGACCGCTCTTTTTACCTGCGTCCACAATATCCGGATCCGCCATAAAACAACGGACTTCCGCACCCAGCCTTGAAGATGCATTTTTGTTGATACCGGCCAGAGCCATATTCGTATCGGTAATGATGACAGGTTTTTGCAGAAGAATTTCTTTTGCCCGTGTCATGGCATGTTCAGAAAAAACAAGGTTTTCTGCAAAGTCAAAATCTGCGCTGGCATGAATGACCCGGTAGACCAGAGGGCGAACTTCTTCCGGTACAACAATTCCCCTTGCCGAAAGTTCTTCTGAAATTGTCTGCATACTGACCTTTTCAATATCCTGCGGCTCATGATGCTCAATGTCTGTGAACTGAGGCAGTATATCATTTGGAAAGAGATTCCACTGACAGGGACTTTCAATACTATTCTGCTGGAACTGAGTCAAAATTCAACTCCTTTACGGGCCGTAATTTTTTTGTCGTAGGGATGACGGATTTTTTTCATTTCCGTTATGTAATCGGCTGCTTCCAGAAAAAGAGACGGCGGATTTCTGCCGGTGAGGACAACTTCAACCTGTTCAGGAAGCTGCCTGACAACTGTCATAACATCATCAGGGGAAAGCATCCGGTAGTGACAGGCAGCACAGACTTCATCCAGTACAAGAAGAAGGCGGGGACAATCTGGGGAAGACTCCCCTTCTCCATGCTGCAGATAATCGCGGGTAAGGCTTATCGCACGGGAAAAGATTTCCTCACTCAACTTTTTAGTTTCTTCTTTTTCTTTTTCAGTCATCTGCGAAAAAAAATGCCGGCTTTCTTTTCCCCGCAAAATCCTTATGCCGAGTTTTTCCAGAGAATTGAGTTCACCCGCAGAGGCAGATTTCATAAACTGAACAAAAATGACCGGAATATTATTTCCCGCGGCACGAATGGCAAGTCCGATGGCAGAAGTAGTCTTTCCTTTTCCGTCTCCATAGTAGAGGTGAATCATGCAGAAAGTATATCACACTTTTTTGCCAAAGACAATTTTGTAGACAGAGTCCATATCAAGAGATTTTCGTACCAGGTCAGCCAGCCTGTCATAGGCTTCTTCGCGCTCACTCTGATAGGACTTGTATTCAGGAAGAGGCAGTCCCTTACGATCGCACAAAAGCCTGATGATTTTATCAAAAATCTGGTCGCTGTCAAAAAATCCGTGAATATAGGTTCCAAGAACATTACCGGAAGTGCATACAGGGGGAGCAGGAAGTTTTCTTCCATCGTTTAAAAGCAGACTTGTCTTTCCGTGGTGAATTTCATAGCCCTTTACCCTGCAGGAAGAAAGAGATGCAAAAATTCCGTTAATATCATCCAGCACCCTGTCTACCTGTGTCCTTGTCTTATCTTTTGTAAAAGTCGTTTCAAGGGGAAGAAGCCCTAGTCCGGGAATGTCTTTTTCTGCGCCTGAATCTTCATTTCCTTCTTCATCATGCAGAAACTGTCCCAAAAGCTGAAAACCACCGCAGATACCAGCAACAGGAAGTCCGCTCTTAGCCTTTCGGATGATAAGGCGATTTAATTCAGTTTCTTCCAGCCACTTTATGGCATGCACTGTATTTTTTGTTCCGGGAAGAATGAAGAGGTCAGGCTCACCGTACTCGCTTACCGCCCGGGCATAGGTATCCAGACTGTCAAAAAAAGATACCTGTACAAATGAAAGCCGGCTGAAGGCCTGTAAATCCGTAAAGTTTGAAATATATGGAAGCCGGACCACGGCAATGTGCAGGAGAGCGTCCTGTTTGCAGACTTGATTTTCACCGAAAGACAGCTGACTGCTCAAACTGTCTTCATCGTCAATCATCAAATCAGGAATAAAGGGAATGACACCCAGAACAGGAATGCCTGTCAAATCCCGCAGCTGGTCAAGGCCGTCCTGCAAAAGCGAAGGATCCCCCCGGAATTTATTTATAACAAATCCCTTTATCCTTTCTCGCTCTTCCTGACTCACAAGGGCTGCCGTTCCATAAAGGGAGGCAAAAACCCCGCCCCTGTCTATATCGCCGGCAAGCAGAACCGGAGCATCAAGCATCCGGGCCAGTCCCATGTTTACGATATCATCTTTCTTCAGGTTAATTTCCGCAGGACTTCCCGCCCCTTCTATGACAATAATGTCATTTTCTTCTGCAAGAGACTGATAGGCCTCCATAATGTTGGGAATAAGGGAGGAACGGTAAGAAAAATATTCGCGGGCATCCATAGTTCCTCGGGGACTTCCGTTTACAATGACCTGACTGGAATGGTCAGCGGTCGGCTTAAGCAGAATGGGATTCATGCGGACATCAGGCAAAAGCCCGGCCGCTTCCGCCTGCATTATCTGAGCCCTGCCCATCTCAAGGCCATCCGCCGTTACCCCGCTGTTAAGAGCCATGTTCTGACTTTTAAAAGGTGCAACCCGGTAGCCGTCCTGTTTAAAAATGCGGCACAAGGCGGCGGTCAAAAGGGATTTTCCTGCATTACTCATCGTCCCCTGAATCATCAGGTTTGCAGTTTTTTTTGTCCTGCATTCATTTTTCTCTGTCTGCCTGTCATGTACTTCCGCCAAAGCAGTGATAAGCCGGCTATTTTCTTTGGGAGTGCGTATTGCAATGCGGTAATAGTATTCGTCAAGGCCGTAAAAGTCTGAGCAGGAACGGATGCAAATGCCCTTTTCCAAAAGCCGGAAATCCAGATTTTTTTCTTTACCACGGAAAAGAATGAAATTTGCATCTCCGGGAAAAACTTTATAGCCAAAGGAAGACAGGCTGTCTGCAAGCCGGGCTCGTTCGGATCTTACAAGATTCCGGCTTTTGACTGTCCAGTCAGAAGGAGAAACCTGTAATTCTTCCCGTAAGACGGCAGAAGCGGCCTTTAGTTCAGCAGCCCCCAGCGCCCAGGGACGCATGGATTCGGAAAGCCTGCGGGCAAAATCTTTTGAAAAACAGAGGGCATAGCCTGCCCGTAAGCCCGCCATTCCATAGAATTTGGTAAAAGCCTGTAAGACAATGGTTCGGCTGAATTCAGACTGACGGGAAAACAGGGCTCTAATTCCCTCCTCTGCCGCTTCGGAAAACGATGAAAAACAGGCATCAAGCAAAAAGCAGACTCCCTTCTCCTCACAGAGGGCTGCAATCTGACAGAGAATATCGGCAGGCACAAGACTGGCCGCAGGATTAGAGGGGCTTGCAAGAAAAAGCAGGGCTGCACCGTCCAGGGCTTCAGACAGGCGGGGTACATCTTCCTGCCTGAACGTAAAAGAATTTTCCTCAGAAAGAAGAAAATGACGGACAGGAAGCCCGCTCAAGTCTGCCCCCCGCTGATATTCCGTAAAGGCCGGTTCCACAATCACCACATCCCGGCGGCTCTCTCTGGAAGCAATATGTCGGACAAGGGCAAAAATCAAGTCTGCCGCCCCTGAACCGCATACAATGTTTTCCGCTGGGAAAGACCAGAAGCGGGACAAAAGCCCCCGAACTTCCTTGCAATCAGAATCAGGATAGGAAGAAAGGGGTTTAGTATTCAGGGAAAGAGACAAAAGAGCCCCCTGAGCCGCCGGATGCAGACCCAGAGGGTTGATATTTGTGGAAAAATCTATTTCGCAGGGAGTATTTCCGCCGTGCATAAAAGTTAAGGCTAGAGAATATACCGGCTCAAATCCTGATCGGTACTGATATTCTTCAGTTTTTCCTCTACAAATGAACTGTCTACCTTTATGGTTTCTCCCGAATGTTCATCAGCATCAAAACTGATTTCTTCGGTTACCTTTTCCATAATCGTATGCAGACGGCGGGCACCGATGTTTTCACTGCGGCTGTTCACTTCTTCTGCGATAGCCGCCATCCTGTCAATTGCATCATCAGTAAATTCCAGCGTAACGCCTTCCGTTCCAAGAAGTGCGGTGTACTGTCTGGTAAGGGAGTTCTTTGGCTCGGTAAGAATGCGCTTAAAGTCATCCTTGCTCAGTGACTCAAGTTCTACGCGCAGGGGGAAACGTCCCTGCAGTTCCGGAATGAGGTCACTGGGAGCAGATACACTGAAGGCACCAGCCGCTACAAAGAGAATATGGGTGGTATCAACAACACCGTAGCGGGTATTTACTTTACTTCCCTCTACAATCGGAAGAATGTCACGCTGAACACCTTCCCGGCTTACATCCTGTCCGCTTGTCTGACCGCCTTTTGTTGCAATCTTATCAATTTCATCGATAAATACAATGCCACTCTGCTCCACGCGTTTTTTTGCTTCTTCAGCAACTTTATCCGCGTCAATCATGGAATCCAGGGTTTCTTCCGTAATGATTTTTCTGGCCTCACGGATAGAAACCTGCTTTTTCTTAAAGCGGCCGCCGGTAAGCATCTGAGTTAAATCTTCCACACCGCTCTGCAGGTCTTCCATATTTCCGCTTGCAATAATTCCCATACTGGGCATGCGGTTCGTCCGTTCAACAGTTACTTCAACTTCGCGGTCTTCAAGTTTGCCTTCACGCAGCATCTGACGGAATTTTTCCCTAGTGGGATTGATTTCTTCTTTCTGTCCCTCTGCAGGTTCAGGAAGTGTCGGTGAAACTGGATTTGCAAAAGGCGTATCCAGAGGCTTATCCTTTTTTTTGTCTTTTTCGCCAGTGCCCGGCAAAAGCAGGTCAAGAAGTTTTTCTTCTACCTTGGGTTTACAGGCCTCGCGCAGACTTTCTTCCATTTCAGCCTTAACATTGGTGTAGCCCACTGCCATCAAATCGCGAATCATGCTTTCCACATCGCGGCCAACATAGCCTACTTCGGTATACTTTGTCGCTTCTATTTTGAGGAAGGGAGCGTTTACCAGTTTTGCAAGGCGGCGGGCAATTTCCGTCTTTCCTACACCAGTCGGACCAATCATCAGGATATTTTTTGGGGCAACTTCATCACGGATGTCTTCGTCCAGATGGATGCGGCGCTCACGGTTACGCAGGGCAATCGCAACAGCCTTCTTTGCCTCTTTTTGTCCAATAATATATGCATCCAGTTTTTCTACAATTTGTTTTGGGGTGAGTCCAGAAAGTGCCATTAGATTTCCTCGATTGTGAGTGTATGATTTGTATAGATACAGATGTCGCCTGCGATTTTCAGGCTCTTTTCCGCAATTTCCCTTGCGCCAAGATTACTTGCTTCCAGATAGGCAAGAGCCGCCGCGTAGGCATAGTTTCCGCCGGAGCCGATGGCACACACGTCATTTTCCGGCTCAATTACATTTCCGTCACCGGAGATAAGCAGAATGCGCTCGCTGTTAGCAACCAGAAGCATTGCCTCCAGTTTTTGATAGGCTCTTTCCGTGCGCCAGAGTTTTGCAAGCTCTACCGCGGAGCGCATAATGTCGCCATTATACTCTTTTAGTTTTTCTTCAAATTTATCAAAAAGGGTAAATGCATCTGCTACAGAACCTGCAAAGCCCGTAAGCACTTTTCCATTATAAATCTTACGGACTTTGTGGGCATTTCCCTTTACTACGGTATTACCTGCCGTCACCTGACCGTCACCCGCCATGGCAACTTTTCCATTGCGTTTGACGGCAATAACTGTTGTACTTCTGATTTTTTCTTTCATATCTTAAAGATACAACAAAATCAAGTGAAACGGCAAGTAAAAAATCAGTTCTTCTGATAAGCCTTTTCTACAGCCTCACCGATTTTACTTTCATCATAGAAATTCTTTACGGCGTCAACATCATCATAGCCGATTTCTACATCAACAGCAGCACCGTTTTCCATTGTGGTATACTGCTTGTCAGCAGGGACTCCGCGCTGGGCGATTGAATAGTAGTAAGTAAATCCGTCAGCAGTAACAAATGTACCTATACTGCAGCTGCCACCCAAAGAAGGTTTTCCGATAATCTTGATGCCATAGTCTTTTGCCATAACAGGTAAAAGGTTTGCACTGGAGAATGACATTTCTGAAGTAAGAACTGCATATTTATACTTCTCCATACGTTTAGCACAAAGTTCTTCATCCTTGTTATTTACAGAGCCGTCAAGGTTCAGGTCTATGGTGTAAATCGTAGTTATTTCTGATGAAGTATGAGAATCCTGATCTATCAGTTTTACAGTGTAAGTGCCGTTAGAAGCAAGGAATGCAAGCAGGGATCCAACATCAGATACAGAACCACCGTTGTTTACAGAAAGATCCACAACAACGTATTTAACAGTGGACTTCTGTTCAATAAGGTCAAATGCATAATAGAAAAGACCAAGATCATCATCCGGATAAGCAGGTTTTTCCTCAGTAAAGGTCTGCTTCTTTTCCTCTGCCTCTGCTTTTTTTGCATACCAGGCAGTCAGCAGGGGATACTGTTTACTCCATCCTGCAGTATCAAGATCCCTGAACTCGTCAAAATGAATGACTGCGGTAGTTCCGGCAGCATCAAATGATACATAACGAGTGTATTTATTATCTGTTTTTTTATAGACGCCTGCCAGGGGGAATACTCTGCCCTCGTTAAATGCTGATTCTGCATAAGTATCGCGTTTGGGGTAGCTTGTGAGAAGATTTTTCACCATAAGCTTTCCATTTACAGCCTTGTGAACTTTTGCTTTTGCAGAAGGCTCTACTTCATTCGCCGGCTTTGTATTGATTGTATTTTGCTCTACATCAGGTACATACATAGCGGTATGCACGTCACCATATATATAGTTCATCAGTTTTGCCAGTCCCTGAAGATAGGTGCCGTAAGATTCGGAACGAAGTTTAACATAGGTCTCATTATCATATTTTTTCAGCAGGGCATCGAGTCCCAGTTTGTCGGCCGCTGCAGTTTTTGATTCCTCTTCTCCCTGATTGTAACCGTCTCCATCTTTATCAAAAAGACCGTAGTATCCGGGATGTCCGTAGCAGTAATCATGAGTAAAACAGAGCATATTGTAAGTGTAATCAATAAGCTCTTTCTGACGGGTATCACTGCTGCGCCATTCAGTAAAGTCTTTCAATTTGTCTGTTGTTTCAAAGTCCCGGTAAATAATATCCGTACCATTCCAGGCATAAATGCGTCCTGTAAGAGAGAGAATTGAGCAGATTGCTGCAAGAGGCAGATAGGCATCATCTACACCCTCGTACATCTTCAGGCCGTACTTTGAAAGCTCATAGGTAAAGGGCTTGATGTTAATATTTGCTGCCACAGAATTTACCGGAGTTTTTTTGTTAAAGCCGGGAAAGTCAGGGAGAACCAGATCTCCATCACTGGGAATATGATCACTGCCGGTTCCAGCGTCATTATCGTCATCATCTTCGATTCCTGTTCTGGTATTTCTCAATACAGGTTTTGAAATCGATGAAGAACTGCTTGCTGAAGAGAAGTCAACATAATTCGGAATGTAAACAGTTCCTTTTTTTGGATTTACCGCCATCACAAAGGTTTCACCGTCAGTTTTAACCGTATAGGTATATACGCCGTCAGCATACGATGCACCTACCAGGTTAAGTTGAGCCATTGTTGTGATGGCTCTTCCCATACCCATGTAGGCAACATATTTATTGCCGTTATAGAGACGAATCAATGCAGTTGTATCCTGTGTCGTACCATCTTTGCGGATAAAAACTCTACTGGTCGTCCAGTTTGTTGTTTCTTCAGACGCACCTTTTACAACAGAGATTGTATCTCCTTCCTGCACACAGGATGTAAAGGCAAGTGCCAGAATAAAGCCGGCACACAAAAGTCTGATTACATCTTTCCTTTTCATAATCATATCTCCAACCTCCAAAGATGAAATTAAGGTATTATACAATAAAAATCCAAAAAAACAAGAGACAAAAAGTTTTTTAATTTACCGATTTCTTTTTTTCTTGCATATTCACAGACTTGTTTTATAATAGAAAAGGTTATAGTTAGAGAGGTACTATATGTGGAACTATAGTTTTGTCCTCCCGGATTTTATCATTCTCTTTTTGTTTGTAGTTTATTTTTTTTCACAACCCAGGCTTTCCAATAAACTGAACAAATCATTCTTCAACATTCTTGTTGTGGATTTTCTGGTCATCACTATTGATGTTATCGCTTCAATGAGTCTGGAAAATGCAGAACGTTTTTCTCCTTTCTTCCTCAGGTGCATGAATGTCCTCTATTTTCTTTTCTTTAATCTGAGGACATTTCTCTTCTTTCTTTTTACAGAAAACTGTATCGGTCTAAGAATCAGCAGGTCAAAATTACACGGAATATTCAGAAGCCTTATTTTTATTCTTGCAGAACTTTTAGCCTTTGCAAATCTTTTTACCGATGTCCTCTTCAGCATCTCTGAAAACGGAAGTTATGCACGAGGCCCCTGCTACAACAGTATCTATATTTGTGCCGCCTACTACATTGCCGTTTCCTTGATTGAACTTTTCTTTTACCGGAAAGACCTGCTCTACGGCTCAGCCATCAATGCTTTTTCGTATAATCTGGCCCTTATTTTTGGCTTTATAGCACGCTTTTTCTTTCCCCAGTTCCTCATAATGAACCTTTTCACACTGGCGGCAATTACAATTATCTACCTGACCTATGAAAATCCTGCAGTCTATCTTGCCGGAAAAACCAATGCCTTCAACAAAAAGGCCCTTACCCTGCTTTTAGACGAGTTCAAGAACGAAAAAAAGCCCCTGCTCATTGGATTTGTCATCCACAACTACAATGAACTCAGGGAAATCTACAGCGGAATACAGATGGATAAGGGTATTGTACTCATCTGCCAGTATCTGGCAAAAAACTATCCCCGCCTGAACCGCTTTTACCTTCATGACGGCAGATTTATTCTCATCGGCAAAGATAACAGTCAGACTGAACGCATTTGCCGGGAAATAATGGAAAGATTTAACCATGCGTGGCAGGCAGGCTCTGATGTTGACCTTTATCTTGAAGCGGGCTTTGTTCAGCTTGGGGCCGGCATGCGCATCGAAAACTCCGAGCAGATTCTGAACGGACTGATTTCAGCCTTTAAGGAATTAAGTACGCTTGAAAAGAAAGAAGTTGTTATCGATGCAGAAACTTTTAATGCTATCAATCAGAACACACTGATAAAACGCGCAGTTGAATATGCCGTAGAACAAAATGCGGTAGAAATGTTTCTGCAGCCGCTTACAGATGCAAAAACACACAAACTCATCGGCGCAGAAGCCCTGGCCCGCATTCGTGACGACAAGGGAGAACTGATTCCCCCGGTGCAGTTCATTCCAATTGCAGAAAAGAACGGCCGCATAAATCAGCTGGGCGAGCAGATGTTTGAGAAAGCCTGCCAGTTTATTCACGACAACGATATGAAAAAACTGGGCATCCAGTGGATAAATGTCAATCTTTCTCCAATACAGTTTCTGCGGCGTGACTTGAACCAGCGTTTTTCTGAAATTCTCAAAAAATATCAGGTGAATGCAGAACTAATCCATCTGGAAATTACAGAAGAATCCATGATTGACTACACCCTGCTGCATAAGCAGATTCAGACGATGAAGGCAACCGGCTTCCAGTTTGTCCTTGATGACTACGGAAGCGGATACTCAAATGTAAGCCGTCTGAAACGCTGTCCCTTTATCAATGTAAAGCTGGACATGGAACTCGTATGGGACTACTTTAAGGATCAGGACAAAATTCTTCCCACACTGGTACAGACTTTCAAGCAGATGAATTTAACCGTTACGGCAGAAGGCGTTGAAACGCTGGAAATGGCAGATTCAATGAGGGATATGGGCTGTAACTACCTTCAGGGCTATTACTTCTCCAAACCCCTGTCCGTTGCAGAATTTCTTCAGAAATATGGCAGAGAAAACTAAAATCACTTTCCCTTTGCACCACCGTGGGGATGGGCCATATTGTACATTTCAATCATATGATCTGTTGTGACATGGGTGTAACGCTGGGTGGTGGAAATACTGGCATGCCCCAGAAGTTCCTGCACCATGCGCACATCCGCTCCCCCTGTCAGCATGGCCGTTGCAAAAGTATGGCGGAAGGCATGGGGAGAAACATGGTGATTCGTACCTTCTGCGCCTGAATATCTGCTGATAATATAGGCTATTCCCCGAACCGTAAGGCGTTTTCCCTGCTGATTTACAAACAAAGCCTTTTCAGTGTCGGCCTGGCCAAAGCGTTCCTTACGGTCAGCAAGATATTCCGTAAGGGCCTTCTGGGCATCCTTTTCAAAAAAAACCCTTCTATCCTTCTTTCCCTTTCCCGTCACAATCACGCTGGAATAATCGCCGGAAAAATCAGAAATCATCAGAGAAGCCATTTCGCTTACACGACAGCCGCTTGAATAAAGCATTTCAAAGAGGGCCCGGTCGCGCTTTTCCCACAAAAGTTCATTTACTGCAGGAGCGGCACAAAGGGCATCCACTTCCGCCCCCGTCATAAAGCGGGGCAATTTTTTGGGATTTTTGACGGTTTTGAGTTCAAGGGCAGGATTCACCCTGATATACTTGAATTTGCGGCAGTAGGCAAAAAGTCCCCGGACGCTTGCAACAAAACGGTTTATGGAGGCAGAAGCCCTTTTCTGTCTTGAAAGAACTCCTATGCAGAGGCGAAGCTGATCAGTCGTAAAGGAATCAATGTCTCTTTCTGCGCCGATATGTTCCATGGCGGCAAACTGTTCAAGGTCACAGCGGTAGCCGGACACAGTATTTTCGGACATGCCACGCACGGAGTCGAGATAAAGCAAAAACTCATCGGACGCTTCTGATACCGTCATTCTTGTTCAGGCAGTTTCTCCGCCGCATCTTCCGCAGAATGCAGGTAATCGCAGTCCGGGTTGATACATGACTTGTAGGTACCATTCTTTTTGTCGAATTTTTCCACCAGGAACCAGCCGCATTTGGGACAATACTGATTTTCCAGAGGCTTAAAGTGCGAGATGAAATTACACTTGGGATAATTGGTGCAGCCAAAGAATGACTTACCCCGTCCCTTTGTCTTGCGTTCAACGATTTCGCCGTCACAACCTTCAACCGGACACTTTGCAAGAGGAATGGATTTTGTATTGTGGCACTCGGGGAAGCCGGAACAGGCAAGGAAGAAGCCAAAGCGTCCCAGTTTTTTGAGCATGGGCTTTCCGCACTTTTCGCAGACCTTATCAGTCTCTTCGTCCAAAAATCCCTTTACGCTTTCCTGATTTGCATCAACTTCCTCTACCCGCTTTTTAAAGGGCGTATAGAAATCGCCGATAAAATTATTCCAGACGATTTTGTTCTGTTCCACATCATCAAGTTTATTTTCTACATCAGCGGTAAAATGTTCGTTTATGACATCCGGGAATGCTTCCACAAGGATTTTACAGATCATTTTGCCCAGCTGAGTGGGAACGAGCTGCTTGTTGCTTCTCTGCACATAGTAACGGTCAAGAAGCACAGAGATAATAGGTGCATAGGTTGAAGGGCGGCCAATTCCCTTTTCTTCCAGAGTACGAACAATTGAAGCATCTGTGTAGCGGGCAGGTCCCTGAGTAAAATGCTGTTCCGGATAGTATTTGTGGGCGGAATCCAGAACTTCATCTTTTTTGAGCGAAGGAATGGAACCGGTAACATCTTCCTTTGAAGAAAGAAGTTTGATTACATTGTAAAAACCTTTTTCCACCAGTTTGCTGGCCGATGTACGGAAAAGGGCATCTCCTGCAGTAATATCAATGCTGGTGGTTCTGGTCTTTGCATTTCCCATCTGGCAGGAAACGAATTTTTCCCAAATCAATGTGTAAAGACGGAGCTGGTCGCGGGTAAGGTATTCCTTTACGCTGTCCGGTGTATAACTTGTGTAGGTAGGACGAATACATTCATGGGCATCCTGAGCACCTTTACCCACCGCATATTCAATGGGCTTTTCCGGCAGGTCAGAAGGATAATTCTTGCCAATCCAGTCACGGACTTCGTCCAAGGCAGTCTGTGCAATACGAACAGAGTCAGTACGCATGTAAGTAATGAGACCAACGCGGTTAGCACCCATCTGAATGCCTTCATACAGCTGCTGGGCAATCTGCATGGTCTTGCGGGAAGTAAAACCAAGACGGTTTGCGGCCGCCTGCTGCATTTTTGACGTAGTAAAAGGAGGCTTGGGGCGAACTGTTTTTTCTGTGGCCTTTACATCACTCACCCTGCACTCTGAATTCTGGATTTCCTTAATAATGTCATTTACGGCAGCCTCGTTTTTCAAGTCTACCTTTGCACCCTTGTACTGTACCAGCTGAGCCGTAAATGTAGACTTTCCCTTTGAAAAATCTGCTTCCAGAGTCCAGTATTCATCGGGGATAAAGTTTTCAACTTCCTCTTCCCTTTCGCAGATAAGGCGAAGGGCAACAGACTGTACTCGTCCGGCTGAAAGACCGTTCTTTACTTTTTTCCAGAGAAGGGGGCTTAAATTGTAACCCACCAGGCGGTCAAGTACACGACGGGCTTTCTGGGCATTTACCTTGCTTTCGTCAATAGTACCGGGATGCTGAACAGCTTCCTTTATGGCAACAGGTGTAATCTCATTAAAAACAATGCGTTTAATATCAGCGTCAGTCTTGTCTTTGAGTGCATTATTCAAATGCCAGGCAATTGCCTCTCCCTCGCGGTCATTATCGGATGCCAGCAGAACATGTGTGCTTTTCTTTGCATCCTTCTGCAGTTCTTTAAGAAGCTTTGCCCTTCCGCGCACCGTTATGTATTCCGGCTGAAAATGATCTTCAATATTGATAGCCATGCGGCTTTTGGGAAGATCAATCAGATGCCCCATTGATGCCTTGACGGTATATCCCGGTCCCAGGTATTTTTCGATTGTTGTTGCCTTTGCAGGAGATTCCACAATTACGAGCGTCTGTTTTTTACTTTCAGTCTTTGACTTTGCCATTTCTATTTTCCTTATTATCTTCTATTATAAATATGAAAATTGATTTATTGCAATAGGATAATAAGAAATTAAAAAAACTTTCCCTGACCGTCGTCACGCTTACAAAAGACTGTTCCGGGGGCGCTTTCCCTGCACTGCTTGTACTCTGCATAACTTTTGATAACAGGAGCCCCGTCATCACGATAATGCTGCACTGACTGCTCAATTTTATGGCTGACTTTTTTCCCCAGAGCGGCTTTTGCCTTCAATTCCTGCAGATTTACTTTTTCAAGCAGCTGAGACTCAGAAGAAAAACATTCTTCATGAAGCATTACGTCCCGGCCATAGGCAAGAGCATAGTCTGCCGTAATGAGAGCCCCGCTGCCGGCCGGTGCCTGAGTAACAAGCGTTACGGGAGAAAGAGCCGCAATGATACGGTTCCGCTGCACAAATCTGAAGGCCTGGGCAGGAGTTCCGGGCATATATTCACTGAGGATAAGGCCGTCCTTATCCAGAATAGACCGGGCAAGTTTTGTATGTGCAGAAGGAGTGATGATATCAATTCCGCTGGGGAGGACGGCCGCGGTATTACCCTGTGATGACAAAAGGCTGCCCCTGTGGGCATAAGAATCCACACCATAGGCAAGCCCGCTCACCACAGTAACACCGTCATCAGCAGCGTCTCTGGCAAAAGTTTCCGTCGCTTTACGAGCGCCCGCAGTAACCCTCCGGGTTCCAACTACAGATACGCAGGGATTTTTCAGGCAGGAAAGATTTCCGCGGTAAAAAATCATGTAAGGAGGATCCGTCATTTCCGTAAGCATGGCAGGATAATCAGCCTTATCCCATGCCGTCCAGCTGATACCCATGGCGGAAAGAATTTTTTCTGAAATTTCTGCCTTTTTCAGGCTTTCACTGCCCTTCCAGACTGCTTTTGGAATATTGCGGTGAATAATTGTAGCAATGTCTGTAAGTGTCAGGGAGGCAAGACTGTCTGCATCTTCAAGAGTATCCTGCAGGAGTGTTTTTTCTTTTGTCGTTAAAAAACTTGCATCTGAAAGCATCAGGCGCAAAAGCAGGTCTTCATGCATCAGCAGGTCATTTCCTCCCGGCTCTAGCGGTTATTGTATGCGGCATCCAGCACAGTCTTTTTATTCTGTTCTGCCAGTGCCTTTTTCTTTTCATCTTTTGTCTGGGCAATTATCCTGTCGTACAAATCTGCAGCCTTGTCAAAATCGTAGTTCAGATAATATGCTTCGGCAAGGCGGAACATTGCGTCTGTATTGCGTTTTTCAATATCAAGAAAACGCTCCAGATAGGGAATGCCTTTTTCAACTTCGCCCATTTCATAGATATAAATGATTGCAAGTCCGTACAAGGCGCGTCCGTATCGCTCATCAAGCTCAATGGCACGACGATAGGCACTTTCTGCAAGGCGAAGATAATTGTAGCGCTGAGGTGTTGTTGCTCCAGTAGCTTCAAAATCCAGGGATGCCTTTGCCATATAACCTGCACAGACGCCAACCCAGTAAAAAAGATTCTGGTTATCAGGATAAAATTCTATGGCCTTCTGAAAGCATTTTAAGGCTTCTCCGTACATTTTGGAGTCAAGGTAGCGGGTTCCCAGCATTTTATACCAGATTCCTATCTGTCCCTGAGACAGCTGCAGGTCGTAAACCCTGTCCTGATATTTTTTGATTGCTTCCTGCAGTTCTTCTTTGGTGGTAGGACTTCCGACGCCCTCTTCCATTTTCTGCATTCTGATTATGGTCTTTGATGATTTTGAACAGCCGCACAGCATAAGCACGGCAATGATAACCATAAAAATACTTTTCCGTGTTTTAGTCATTTCTGTCCCCCTTATGACCCGGAAAATAACTCCTGTGGCCGTCGCGCAGCTGACTGTCTTCCACATGAGTATATATTGTTGTTGTCGCAAGATCCGCATGGCCCAGCAATTCCTGCACAGACCGCAAATCTACCCCACCGGCAAGCAGATGCGTTGCAAAAGAATGTCTGAGCGTATGAACTTTTGCAGTCACTCCGCTCAAAGCCTCCAGTTCCTGAAAGCGTTTCCAGATTCCCTTGCGGCTCATCGGCTCGCCTCTATAATTCACGAAGACTTCTGCAACCGCTTTTTTACCCACCAAAGCAGGCCGCACTTCGCTCATATACAGTTCAAGTTTATCCCTGGCAACTTCACCAAAGGGCACCATACGTTCTTTGTCACCCTTGCCATGAACAATCAGAAGTCTTTCCTTCAGATGCACATGTTCAGTCAAAAGCGTTGCCGCTTCACTTATGCGAAGCCCGCAGGAATAAATAAGTTCAAAAAGAGCCCTGTCCCGTACTCCAAGCGGCTTACTTACATCGATTGCCGCAAGCAGTGCATCCACCTGTGCGGGTGAAAGCACTTTTGGCAGGGCGCGGGAAATTTTGGGCTTATCAATTTCCTTGGCTACATTTTCCACCCAGATTTTTTCTCTGACCAGAAAAGAGCCCAGGGCACGCAGCCCCGCGATATCTTTTGACACCGTCAGTTCATCACAGCCCTGCTCTTTTCGCCACACCATAAAATACAGCAGATTCTGTGTGCTGATGTCCCGCAGTTTTATCTGCTCCTGCACGCACCAGTTCAGAAATACCTTTGCAGATTCTTCGTATGTCCGCGCAGAAAGTTCTGCAAGCCGCTCAACAGTTACTAAATCCGTGTAAAACTGTGTGAGCAGCGATTGAATCGTCATTTCTTAAAGCTGATTGTGCGCGGAAGGCTGTCCAGATTACGCCAGCATGCCGGTTTTTCCAGATTGCCATCATTCTTAAACCCTGCCGGCGGACGGATTCCACCTGCAGACCTTGCCATGTCGCTGCCCAAGCTGCTCTTTTTAACTGATGCAGTCTGATCACCTGTTTTTTCAGCCGGCTCTGCCGCAGGTTTTGATGAAGAAGGAGCAACGAATTCTCCACCCATATCATCAAATTCTGCCTGCTTAAAGTTTCCAAAGTGAGACGAAGGATTCAGTATGCTTTCAAAGTCGTCCAGTCCGACAACATTGTCTTCCTGTTCTTCTTCCGCCACTTCAACAGCAGGTTCTTCTGCAACAACTTCTTCTACCTTGTCCTTATGATGGTCAAAGCCTGTAGCGATAACTGTTACGCTGACTTTATCTCCCATTTCAGGATCAATAACCTGTCCCCAGAAGATATTTACATTGGGGTCTGCGCTGGCCGTTACAATCTTTGCAATTTCATCTGTTTCAGACAAAGCAAGATCTTCACCGGAACAGATGTTGATAAGGATATTCTTTGCACCATCAATATGAGAATCTTCCAGCAATTTGTTGCTGATAGCATTGGTTGCGGCATCAACAGCACGATTATCACCTTCACCCAGGCCAACACCAAGGATTGCATCCCCCTGACCTTTCATTGCAGATGTAACGTCTGCAAAGTCTGTATTTACGTCACCAGGCTGTGTGATGATGGTTGAAATGCCCTGTACACCCTGACGCAGGATATCATCTGCCACCAGAAAGGCCTGGCGGATAGGCAGTTTTTTGTATACGATTTTAAGCAGCTGCTGATTTGGAATAACAATGAGGGAATCCACTTCATCATGCAGTTTTTTAATGCCTTCTTCGGCCTTTTGCATGCGGACACTTCCTTCAAAAGCAAAGGGAGTCGTCACAACACCGACGGTGAGGGCACCCATTTCACGGGCAACTCTTGCAACAACAGGAGCAGAACCTGTTCCCGTACCACCACCCATTCCGGCGGTTACAAAAACCATGTTTGCACCTTTCAGAATATTCTTAATGGTTTCCACATCTTCCTGGGCAGCCTGCTCACCTACAGAGGGTATGCCGCCGGAACCCAAACCGCCAGTCACTTTCTGACCGATTTGAATGCGGTTCGGTGCCTTTGATTTACTCAAGGCCTGCAGGTCGGTGTTCAGAACGATAAATTCAACGTTCTGCATTTTTGCGTCAATCATGCGGTTTACCGCATTGCTTCCACCGCCACCACAACCAATTACCTTAATAATCGTTGGATTGACATTGTTCAGTGAATTACCAGAATTATTCTCTACTTTGAACTCTAACATAGTTCCTCCCACCCACACATTTTCTAGAAATCCCCATTTCTATTTGTGTTATTCAGACGTTTTTACTTAGAAAAACGATTTTTTTATTTTTTGCCACAGGCTTTCACCGCGGTCATCTTTTTCCGAATCCCGGGACTTTCTTTCTTTTTTTGATTTTCCGGGAATCAGATTTTTATTCGCAACTACAAGGCCGACCGCCGTTGCATATTCTGCCAGACGATATTCCTCGCCGATACCGCCAAATTTTTCCGGCAGTCCGATGCGTACCGATGAAGTGCCAAAGACACTTTCCGCAAGTTCAACGGCACCCTCCATCTGAGCCCCGCCACCAGTAAGAATGATGCTGCCGGAAAGAGACTGCACATTGGTACGGCGCATAATCTCATCCCTTACCATCATAAAGATTTCTTCCATGCGGGGCTGAATAATCTGACACAGTTCCGTCCTGCTGGACTGATCAGGTGCCCGTCCTGCTACTCCAGGAATAAGCACTTCTTCATCCGTGTCCTGAGCAAGAGGATACCAGCAGCAGCCGTGTTCCACCTTAATTTTTTCCGCAGTAGTGGTAGAAATTCCCTTTACGATAGAAATATCATTAGTTACCAGATTTCCACCCACTTGAATTGAAGTCGTAAAAATCGGTGCATCATTGATGATGACAAGCACATCTGTCGTACCACCACCCAAATCTATCAGAATTGAGCCCAAATCACGCTCATCATCATTCATTACCGCTTTTGTACAGGCCAGTGTCTTGAGCATCACCTGGTCAAGCTGATAGCCTGCCCGATTTACACACTGGGTTATTGTCTGAATGGCAGTGCGGGAAGCCGTAACAACATGAACTTCTGCTTCCAGACGAACTGCAATCATATGAATAGGATCTTTATATCCGCCGGTTCCGTCTACAATATATTCGCGGGGAATAACATGGAGCATCTGCCTGTCCATGGGAATCTGTACGGCATTAGCCGCTTCAAGGACTCTGTCTACATCTGACTGGGTAATTTCACGATTATTTCTGCCCCGGGCACTTACAGCGACCATTCCCTTGGTATTCATGCTCTCTACCTGAGCACCACCTATTCCCGTCACACAAGAAATGATTTCATATCCGGCACGCTGTTCAAGTTCTTCAATCACCTGCTTAATGCAGTCCATTGTTGCTTCAATATTGATGATTTTTCCGTTGCGCAGACCGGAAGAAACTTTTTTGGCAACTCCTATAATCTCTACATTGCCATCTGTAATTTCTCCGATTACCGCACGAACAAAACTTGTGCCGACATCAAGACCTACAATAATGTTAGTCAAGGTTCACTCCTTTTTCATTCTGACGGTTGTAGTATACCACAGAACCATAACGAAGGTCGATAACTGAAACGTCATTCTCCAGCGTATTTACAACGTCAATCGTTATCATCATATACTGTAACGTTTTTTCATTCAACTGGCGGTCAACATATACCTTTGTCTTGCTGTGCAGAGGATAAAGGACAAGCTCATAGTTACCGTACTGCTTCTGAACAACATGAATTTCCGAAATACCCGCAAAATAATTCTGGGGAAGTTCCCGGATACTTGCAATCTGCTCCATAAGACCGTGATACTTTGCAGGCAGCCTCATTCCTTCCGGGATGTTTTCAACAGGAATGCCGGAAAGAAGCGGCAGGGAAAGTCCTGAATTCTTTGCGGAGGGCGGGAAAAGAATGCCGTTTTTGTCCACCATCACAGGAACAGTGCGTCCGTTCTGCTGCACGCATACCATGGCAACAGGAACTCTTTCCTTCACCGTCAGAATAACGCGGTCGGGGAAACGCTTTACAATATCAACATTTTCCACCCCGGACAAAGTTGACAGCAGGGTGCAGGCATCATTTTTGTTGAAATGAATCCAGTTGCGGCCGCTCATGGGGGAAAGGGCCCGGTTCATCTCAGTTTCGGTGTAGCCGTCAAGACCACGCCAGGTGACTTTTACCGGATTGAGGCAGGGGACAACAAAGAGATAGATGACCGCTTCAGAAAGCAGAAGAAGACAAAGAACCACCAGAATAATTTTAATAAAGAGTGTCTTTGTGTCTTTTTTCGAGTCATCATACTCTGCAGTTTTGTACTCTTCAAAACCGTTAAAACTTATGTCACTCATAAACCACATCCCCCATCGGATAAGAAGTACTTTCCATTATTTCCAGATTTTCAAGCCGCGATGTATTTATAATAAATCCGCACATTGCCAGAGTAAAAATAATTGACGAGCCTCCCGAAGAAAAGAAAGGAAGCGGAATACCCGTACTGGGAAGAACCCCGCCTACAACGGCAATATTTGCAAGCGACTGGGCTACCACGCAGGTTGTAAATCCAAAAGTTGCAATCGAACCAAAGCGGTCTGAACAGGTAAGGGCACAATAATATGCCCTCCATGCAAACAGGGCAAGAACTGCAAGATACAGCACTACCCCAAGAAGTCCCATGGCTTCCACCCAGCCTGCAAAAACATAGTCACTCTGTACTTCCGGAATACTGTTGATTCGGGTCAAACCGGTTCCCAGTCCCTGTCCCCAGAAGCCGCCCGCAGTAATTGCCCGGTGAGCCGCCATTGTCTGGTAGTTAAAGGTCTGGGCGTAACTTTCCGGGCGGATAAAGCCTAAAAGGCGGGCCACACGGAAGGGATTCAGCAGAATCATCAGGCAGGCAGCAGGAATTGCCAGACAGGAAAAAGGAATAAACCAGGACAGTTTAGCCCCGCTTACAAAAAAGAGAACCAGTCCCAGCAAAAAGACGAACATGCCGGTAGAAAAGTCCTGCTGGGCAAAAACCACTCCGGAAAAGAGAATCAGTCCGAAAAATGCAGGAAAGACCGTTTTTTCTTCATCAAGCACAATCCTTTCCTGCTTGTCGAAAAAGTTGGCAAGAAATAGAACCAGGGCAAATTTTACCGTTTCCGAGGGCTGAAAAGTTGAAAAATAAGGTATCTTGATCCAGCGGCGGGCACCATTTCTTTCCACACCGATTCCCGGAATAAAAGTCAGCAGACACAAAAAGAGAGCGCCCAGTACAATTATCGGGAGCAGCTTCCGGATTGCGTTCAACTTAAGGGATGCAAAAAAGAAGAGAGCCACAAAACCTACCGCAGAACTGATAAGCTGTCTTTCCACAAAGTGAAGGGGATTTCCAAACTGTCTTTGTCCATATCTGCTTGAACAGAAATAGAGGGTAACGATTCCAATTCCCCAGAGAAGCATGGTAAGTACAATCAGCGAAGTATCTGCTTTTTTGTATTTTTCAACGGGTCGTTCGGCAAAAAAACTGAAGCGGCTCACTTTTTCACCCCCTGTCCGTCACACAAAAGTGGTACCAGGCGGTTCAAACCGATTCCATTGGACGCTTTCAATAAGACAAAATCTCCGTCAGAAGCAAATGCACGGATTTTTTCAGCCACAGTCTTCATCGCTTCGTCATCGTGGGATGCAATATATTCAATTTTTCCGGCAATTTTTTCTGCCGCCTTGCAGGCTGCCTTCATTTCATTACCGACAAAAATCACCTTGTCTACATCACTTTCTGCTACAAGAGAACCGATTTTTGCATGGGCTGATTCAGATTCCTGGCCGAGTTCCAGCATGTCACCCAGAACAAAAATTTTCTTTCCGCTCACAGCAAGGTCTGCACAGAATTCAACAGCCTTAGTCATGGAATCAGGATTTGCATTATAACAGTCTTCCAGAATATTCAGGCGGTCTTTTATCAGATGACTGCGGGCTCCCAAAGGCTTAACACTTTCAATGCCGGCCTTGATTTCCTGAGGACTTACTCCAAGCTCTCTGGCAAGAGAAACTGCTCCCAGTGCGTTTATAAAATTGTATGTGCCGGGAAGGCCAAGCCTCATTTCCACACCGTCTACACTGAAAACCGTTCCATCAAGACCTTCATCACGGATAAAACATATACCGCTATCCTTCACATCCTTACCATAGCGGACAATTTTTCCCCGGACACCTTCAGCCAGAAAATCCGCGAAGTCGTCAGCGGCAGGTATGACAGCACAGCCCTTTTCGCTTACATAGGTGAAGACTTTTTTCTTTTCTTCTGCGATAGCCTGCCGTGAACCGAGAATTCCGATATGGGCAGTACCAATATTCGTTACAATACCATATTCGGGCTTGAGTACGGCCGCATTCTCACCAATTTCATTTTTTCGGTTCATGCCCATTTCAAAAAGACCGAGTTCATGCTCATCCCGGATTTCAAAAACTGAAAGTGGCAGACCGGTTTCTGAGTTCAGGTTTCCCTTATTGGAGATAACCTTGAATTTACGGCTCAGAACCGCCACAGCAATTTCTTTTGTCGTTGTTTTTCCGCTTGAACCGGTTACAGCACAGCGGATAAGATTGGGAAATCGCTCAACATATGCGGCTGCGGCAGCTTGAAGAGCGTGCAAAGTATTTTCAACGGTAACAAAGGCAACAGAGGAATGATCCGCCGCCATTTTTTCGTAAAGAGCAGCATCTTTTTTATAGTTTTCCCTGCAGACAAATACAAGTGATGCGCCTTTTTCAATTCCCTGAGGAATATAACGGTGACCGTCCTGATTTTCACCAATCAGGGGTACAAAGAGGCTTCCCGATACTACATTACGGCTGTCCGTTGCAACACTGGTAAAGCAAATGTCAGCAGGCTTTTTAGCAGTACCAATTAAAGTACCCTGTACCGCAGCAAGGAGTCTTTCACCAGACAGAAGAGAAGCTGTATTTTTCAAAGTGTCATCCTTTTTTACATCACTCATTTTGCATTGCCTTTGATTTCTACACGAACAATTTCATTCGTGTCAGCCTTGTGCATATCCAGTTCCTTTTCCGCAATATGTTCAATACGGTCGGAACTTGACAGCACGCTTATTTCAGAAATCAACTCTTTATTTTTTTCAATTAACTCTACCTGTTTTAACTCAAGGGAGCGCACTTCAGCCTTCAGCTTTGCATACATATGAGCCTGAAAAACATAGAGAAAAAGAAGGAGAGGAATCAAGGCAGCCGCAAGAATCATAAGAAAACGATCTTTAAAATTGCGAAACTTCAGTTTATTCATAGTCCCCCACACCCAATCTATGCATCTCAGTCGCATTACGCAGCTTACGAACAACACGCAGTTTTGCACTTCTGCTCGGAGAATTCTCCCTTATCTCCGTCTGGCTCGGCTCCAGCGGCTTCCTCGTCAGGATTTCCGCACAGGGCTTTCCGCCACAAGAACAGACAGCCTGCTCAGGCGGACACACGCAGTATTTGCCAAGATTACGGAAAAACTGCTTTACAATGCGGTCCTCAAGCGAATGGAAGGTAATCACTCCCATTTTTCCGCCATCCTGAAGCACATTAAAAGCGTCATACAGGGCAAGCGGCAACCGTCTCAGTTCGCTGTTCACTGCAATTCTCAGAGCCTGGAATGTCCTTGTAGCAGGATGAATGTTCCCGTGACGATAATTCGCAGGAACCGCAGACCAGACAATATCAGCCAAGGCCTTAGAAGAAGCGATTCTGCTTGATTTTCTCGCCTCCACAATAGCCCTGGCTATACGTCTGCTGTATTTTTCATCGCTGTACAAATAAATCATATTCGCCAGCTCTTCTTCGCGGCTATCATTTACGATATCCGCTGCACTTTCGCCACTTTCTGCATTCAAACGCATATCCAGCGGCTCATCATATCTAAAAGAAAATCCCCTCCCGGATTTCTCATAATGATAAACACTAATTCCCAAATCGAACAAAATCAGATTGGGTTTTTCTTTATCAGCAGGAAAAGAATGATAAAAATCATTAAACCAGCCGTTAAAAAACTGCATGCGGTCGCCGTAAACAGCAAGCCGTTCCCTCGCACGAGCCTGAATTGCCTTATCAGCATCCAGACCGATTATACGCAGGTGAGGAAAATGAGACAAAAAGGCATTTGAATGACCACCTTCTCCCAAAGTTGAGTCAATCATCAGCGCATTATCTTCAAATGCTTCCCCAACAGGACTTAAATATTGCAAACATTCCTGCAGGAGTACCGGAGTATGAACGATTTCCACACCACTCCCCTCACACCAGTTTTTTACCGGTTAAAAGTTGATGCCCGTCAGCATTTCTGCCGCTGCGGAAACATCAGGCTCAAATTCTTCAACATTCTTGCGGTATTCTTCAGCATCCCAAAGTTCCACATACTTATCCACACCGATAATAACGCATTCTTTGTTCAGCCCCGCATATTCACGGAGAATTTGAGGAACGGAAATTCGACCAGCCTTGTCAAACTCCACCACTTGTGCCATACCCAGCAGCCGGTCACGCAACATACGTCCCTGCCGGGAAAAAAGTGATGTATTTTCCATCAGCTTAGTCTTAAGTTCCGTCCAATATTCAGGAGTGTAGAGCCAGAGTGCCTTATCCAGCGACTTGGCAATAATGAGACTATCTTGTGTCAGCGCAGACCGCAACTTGGACGGAAACATAACTCTCCCTTTTTCGTCCAGTGTATTGCGGTACTCACCGATTAACAGTTCCATACCACTATTTTCCACTTACTCCCACTTTTTCCCACTTAATTACATTTTACCCGCAAATTTGATAAAGTCAAGCACTTTTTATACCGATAATTAAAAAATTATGATAAATACTTACAACGAATCTGATTTGCATCTCAGTCTTAAAAAAATCTACGCCCTCAACCGCAATGGAAAAACCGAAGTTCCTGTAGACAATTGGATTTGTGACATCGTAAGCGAAGACGGCGGCATAATAGAGATTCAAACCGCAAATATTTCAAAACTGACCGAAAAAACCCGTTCCCTGCTCTCCATCGGAAAAAAAGTAACCATTGTACATCCGGTCATCAGTGAAAAACATATAGAAAACTACGCCGCAGACGGAAAAATCCTCAGCCGCCGAAAAAGCCCCAGATCACAGACAATATATTCCGTACTGAGAAATCTGACCGGCATTTATCCGTTGCTTTTGGAAAAAGATTTTACTCTGGAAATTCTATATGTATCAGTAAGCGAAATGAGAAGAAAAACCGCCGCACCCGTCCAGCTGGCAAACAAAAGCCGGCGATTCCTTAAAGACTGGATTCCTCAGGGAAAGAGACTGGAAAAGATTATTAAGAAAGAAGTGTACAAAACAAGAAAAGATTATCTGACCCTTATTCCGCCTACACTTGAGAAAGAATTCACCATCCCGGACTTACAGAAAGCAATTTTTGCAAAAGCCTGGGGGCAAGACTTAAGCATATCAAACCGCCGTCAAGCCGCCTCCCAGGCCCGCCTGCTCGTATGGCTTTTCACCCGTATGAACCTCATAGAAGAATGCGGCAAACGCTCCCGCAGCAAACTCTACCGCCTCACCCACTGAGTCATTAAC
>ODAI010325141.1_pt1 | contig 37179 bp, 49 predicted proteins | sample 1539321 | NCBI WGS metagenome assembly ODAI01 (sample SAMN02144231, study PRJEB22623) | gut metagenome | biome: sheep rumen | host: Ovis aries | place: New Zealand
CCGGCTCAGTGCCGGAGGAAGAGATGGGCGGCATCGTTCAGCAGTGGAGACGCGAGTCTCCTGCCATCGTGAGGATGTGGAAGGAGTGCCAGAACGCAGCCGTCTCGGTTATATCCGGAAGACAGCCCCGCAGAGTGATCCAGTCGCTCCAGGGGACAACCTTCTACAAGGAGATGGTGGCCGGGACTCCGGTGCTCTTCATCAAGCTCCCCTCTGGCCGTCCGATCTCCTTCTGGGATCCGAAGGTCATGGACTCAGAGATGGGCCCGCGCGTCACCTATATGACGCAGAACCAGACCACGAAAAAGTGGGAACGCACTGAGACATACGGCGGAAAGATCACCGAGAACATCGTCCAGTCAGTCGCTCGAGACTGCCTGGCTGAAAAGATGAAGCAGCTGACCGGTCAAGGGTACGACATCGTCTTCCATGTGCATGATGAGATGATCCTCGACGTGCCGAGAGAAGACAAGCAGGCCGCGAAGCTGGTGGACAAGATAATGGCGGAGCCGATCGAGTGGGCGCCGGGCCTTCCATTAAAGGGCGGGACCTACGAGTGCGACTTCTACCGGAAAGATTAAGGAGAGAACCATGCAAGAAATGACAATTCAATACAAAACAAACGGAGGCCACGGCATCATGCGCCTGAACCTGGACAACTGCTTCCCGTGTTCGCTTGCCTGGCTCCGGAAACTGCTGAAGGTGGTGGACATGTCCGAGAAGAGCGAAGAGCTCCGGGCTGACCTTGTGATCTACCTGAACGAACGCCTCGACGAGGTGGCCGATGACAAGAGCGCCATCGAAAAGAAGAGGGAGCTCGCGAACAGAGCGGTGGACTATAAGACCAAAGCAAAGGAGCACGAGGAGCAGATCGAAAAACTACTACGGCAGGAGGAGACCTGCAAGAAGCTCGTGAGCATCAACGCCCGAGACAAAGAGAAGAGAGTGATCTGCAAGGCCGAGCTCGCAGATCTTCGCAAGAAGATCAAAGAGGAGCGGAGCCACATGAGGACATACCAGTCCCAGGCAAGAGCGGCGGAGCAGAGCTTCGCAAGGATGGTACAAGACGAGAAGAAGCTCAGGGAGGACCTTGAGCTCCTCGGACGGGAGGATTGAAGAAGATGGCAGCACAAGACAACATACTGAAAATGGAGGAGAAGGTCGTCCTCGGCCTGCAGCATGATCCGACGATCTGGATCTCTGAAGGTGCCAGCCGCTTTTCTACCTCCTGGAAGAACAAGAAGATCCGCTGGGCGGAGCTCCTGGCAAGGCTCAAAAACGCCACCATGACCCAGGAGACGCAGGCCGAGTACATGAAGATGTCGAAGTCCCAGCAGGATCAGATCAAGGACGTCGGCGGCTTCGTCGGCGGAACCTTAAAGAGCGGGAGACGTAAGTCTGACACGGTAGAGCTCAGGAGCATCCTGACCTTCGACCTGGACTTCGCTCCGAAGGACTTCGTGGAGACGATGCAGCTCGAGGCTCCCTACGCCTGGGCGATCTATTCCACGCACAAGCACAAGGCAGACAACCCTCGCCTGCGCCTGATCGTTCCGCTGGACAGAGATGTCAACCCGGAAGAGTACGAGGCGATCATGAGAAAGATGGCCGAAGGCATCGGGCTCAAATATTTCGACAGCACAACCTTCCAGCCTTCGCGCCTCATGTACTGGCCGAGCTATTCAAGGGACGCGGAGTACGTCTTCGAGTACAACGACGACAAGCTCCTCAGCGCAGACAAGATCCTCGCAGAATATCCTGACTGGACGGACATCTCATACTGGCCAGTGTGCCCGGATGAGGTTCGGATCCAGAAGAAGAGACTGGAGAAGCAGCAGGATCCTCTGAAGAAGAAGGGCCCGATCGGAACCTTCTGCCGCACCTATACAGTGCCGGAAGCGATCGCGGAGTTCCTGCCGGAAGTCTACCACAAGACCGGAGACAAGGACGACCGCTACACCTACACAGCAGGCTCAACGTCCGGGGGCTTAGTTATTTACGACGACGGCCTCTTCTGCTACTCAAACCACTCAACGGATCCGGCCCACGGGATGGATCTGAACGCCTTCGACCTTGTGAGGATCCACAAGTTCGGCCACGAGGATGATGACATCCAGGAAGGCACACAGACGACAAGGCTCCCTTCCTATAAGTCCATGATCGACCTGATCAGAACAGACAAGAACTGCATCAGAACCTTCGACGCAGAACGTCACGCGGCAGCAGCTGACGACTTCGCAGGAGAAGAGGCAGAAGGAGCTCCGAGGGAGTGGAAGCTGGAGCTGACAAGAACGAAGCAGGGGCTCGTGGAGCCTACCATCGAGAACCTTCTGATGATCTTCGACAATGACGAAGGGCTCAGGGGCATCCGCTTCAATGTTCTCTCGGGCTTCATCGAGATCACCTCGCCGGTGCCATGGAAGAAGGAGCTGACCGAGTGGAAAAACGCAGACGACTCCTGCTTATACATCTATTTATCGACAGAGTACAACGTCTTCAAGCGCCAGGACATCAACGACACACTGGTGAACGTGGCCAAGAAGAGAGCCTTCCATCCGGTGCGCGAATATCTGAACAGCCTCCCGGACTGGGACGGCGAGCCGAGGATCGAGACGCTCCTGATCGACTACCTGGGAGCGGAGGACTCAGAGTACACCAGGGAAGTCACAAAGCGCTGGCTGATCGCTGCAGTGTCGAGAGCTCTGCGCCCTGGCTGCAAGTTCGACTACATCCCGGTGCTCTCAGGCCCGGGAGGGATAGGCAAGAGCACCCTGATCGCAAGACTGGGCGGCAAGTGGTTCAGCGACTCGCTCTCGTTCGAGGATATGAAGGACAAGACAGCCGCAGAGAAGATCCAGGGCATCTGGATCAATGAGATCTCAGAGCTGAAGGGCATGAGGAAGATGGAGGTGGAGAGCGTGAAGAGCTTCATCTCAAGAACCGAGGACCTATACCGGCCAAGCTACGGCAGACAGACCGAGCGCCATCCGAGGAACTGCGTCTTCATCGGCACCAGCAACGCGGAGGACTATCTGAAGGACATCACCGGCAACAGACGCTTCTGGCCGGTGGACTGCTCAGGCGATCACCAGAAGAACGCCTGGGACCTTACCCCTGAAGCGGTAGCTCAGCTCTGGGCCGAGGTCATGTTCTACTATGACGCCCTGGATGACAAGAGCCTCGTGCTCGGCGCGGATCTTGCGAAGGTGGCCACCATGAAGCAGATCATGGCCCTGGAGCAGGACGAGCGCATGGGTCTCGTGGCAGAATACCTCGACAAGAAGCTCCCGGCAAACTGGAGCACGATGGACCTCACAGACAGACGCTTCTGGCTGGAGAGCGGGGAAGGCGAAGAGGGTGTCGAAGTGCGTGAGCTGGTCAGCGTCATGGAGATCTGGGCCGAGTGCTTCCGCATGACACCCGCTGCGAAGAAGAGGAACGACTCCGACGACATCGTCAGGATCCTCACGCAGCTGGGCTGGACCAGAGAGGGCAAAAAGACCCGCAGGCTGCCTATTTATGGCACCCAGGGCATGTATGAGAGGCCAGCGGAAAATACCAAAATCAAAAAATAGCTATTTTACAACGGGTTTGTAAATAGCGGCGCTGTTTTACAATAGCTGTTTTACGCGTTTACACAGTAAAATCAAGGCTTACGGCTATTTGTAAAACAGTAAACAGCAACATTATGAGAATATTTAATTTTAAGGGTATTTATATATATAAAACACATATATAGGGATATATAGGAGAACTATTTACACTATTTTACACGGAGGACAACATGCTGGAAAAAGAGATCGAGAAAAAACTGGTCGAAGGAGTTCGCAAGATCGGCGGCCGCGCGTATAAGTTCGTGTCGCCTGGGAATGATGGCGTGCCGGATCGGATGGTGTGCCTGCCAGGTGGTTCGGTGGTCTTTGCGGAATTAAAAACCGAAGTCGGCAAACTATCGAGCAGGCAAAAAGTCCAGATCAGAACGCTCCAAGCTCTCGGGTTTGACGTCCGCGTTCTGTATGGATTGGCCGATGTGGAGGACTTCCTGAGAGAGGTCACGCATCAGGTCGAGAACTTCCAGCGCCTCGCAGGGAGGATCCGATGAAATATACACCACACAGCTATCAGGGAAGGGCGAAGGACTTCATCCTTGAGCATGAGGCCTGCGGGCTCTTCCTGGAGATGGGACTCGGCAAGACGGTCATCACCTTGACAGCGATCGACGAGCTTCTGAACGACCGGTTCGAGGTCTCGAAGGTCTTAGTCATAGCACCGCTTCGAGTAGCCGAGGACACCTGGAGCAGGGAGTCCAAGAAGTGGGACCACCTGCAGCACTTAAAGATCGCGAAGATCTTAGGCGACGCGGCCACAAGGAAGGCCGCACTGAAGAAGAACGCGGACATCTATGTGATCAACCGCGAGAACGTGGTCTGGTTAGTGGAGCACCTGGAGAAGGAGCGGATCAAGTGGCCGTTCGACATGGTCGTGATCGACGAGCTCTCGAGCTTCAAGAGCAACCAGGCGAAAAGGTTCAAGGCCCTGAGGAAGATGAGGCCGATGATCGACCGCATCGTGGGGCTGACCGGAACACCGGCGGCGAACAGTCTGATGGATCTCTGGGCGGAGATGTATCTCCTGGACAGAGGCGAGAGACTGGGCCGTACTCTCACAGCCTACCGGGGCAACTGGTTCCGGCCGGGATATGGCAACGGGTACGTCACCTACAAGTGGGAGCCAAGACGCGGAGCACTGGAGCAGATCACGAAGAGGATCTCGGACATCACGGTCAGCATGAAGGCGGAGGACTATCTGACACTGCCGGACAAGATCGAGAACACCGTGGAGGTGCATCTGGATCCGAAGGCCGAGAAGGCATACAAGGAGATGGAGCGGGAGAGCCTTCTGGAGATAGAGGGCGACGAGATCGCAGCCATGGACGCGGCGGCCGTCATGTCGAAGCTCCTGCAGCTTGCGAACGGCTTCGTCTATGACGCGAAGCACGACAGCCGGTTCATCCACAGCGCGAAGCTGGAAGCCCTGGAAGAGATCGTCGAGGCGGCGGACGGCAGTCCGGTCCTTGTGTTCTACAACTTCCAGGCGGACAAGGATGCGATCCTGGCAAAGTTCCATGAAGCGAGACTCCTGGAGAACGACTCCACCATCGAGGACTGGAACAAGGGCAAGATCAAGATGCTACTGGCGCATCCGGCCAGCGCGGGCTTCGGCCTGAACCTTCAGGACGGCGGCCACATCATGGCATGGTACGGACTGCCGTGGAGCCTTGAGCAATATCTCCAGGCAGTAGCAAGACTTCAGAGGCAGGGGCAGAAGTACCCGGTCATGGTCTACCACATCATCACGGCGGGAACCGTGGACGAGCAGGTGGCCAAGAGCCTGGCGAAGAAGGACATGACACAGAGCGCACTGATCGAGGTCTTAAAGGACCGGAAGCAGGGCTACAAGTAACAAGAAAAGGAGCGAGAACATGAAGAACACACTGACAGACCTGAACAACCACCTCTTCGAGGAGCTGGAGAGACTCAACGACGAGGAGCTGGATGACGAGCAGATCGAGCGAGAGCTGAAGAGGGCGGAGGGCATGACCAAGATCGCCCAGCAGATCATCCAGAACGGCGAGCTGGCATACAAGACCATGGTCCACATGGACGAGTACGGCTACAACGTCGACAAGAAAACAGTGCCGGCGATGCTGGAGACGAAGGGAGGCACCGTATGAGCCGGCGCTACCCGAAGGAGATGATCGAGTTCGTAAAAGAGCACGGCCAGGAGGGCACCATCGAGGAGATGGCCGAGAGGGTCCGGCAGGAGTTCGGCATCGTGATCGAATACCCAGCCATGAAGAGCTTCTTCTCGAACCACAAGATCCACGCGGCACCAAGGAAGGGAAGAACGAGACCGGAGAAGAAGATCACGACCCCGGAGATGGATGCCTTCATCCGGGAGAACTACGTCGGAACCGGTCACAAGGCCATGGCCGACATGGTCAACGAGAAGTTCGGCACCAGCTTCACGAAGGAGCAGATGAAGGCATACTACGCGAGGAACAAGCTGAACAGCGGACTGACCGGACGCTTCGACAAGGGCCACGAGCCCTGGACAAAGGGCAAGCACTGGGACGAGTACATGAGCCCGGAGGCCCAGGAGCACAGCCGGCAGACCTGCTTCGAGCACGCGCACATCCCGGACAACCATCTCCCGGTGGGAACCGTCCGGAAGACGAAGGACGGCTACCTGATCAAGAAGGTGAAGGAGCGGGGCTACCAGTGGGACAGATGGAAGCTGCTGCACCGTCTTGTGTGGGAAGAGCACAACGGCCCGGTGCCTGAGGGCAAGATCGTCGGCTTCAGAGATGGCAACAAGGAGAACTGCGACATCGACAACCTGGTGCTGATGACGATGGGAGAAAACGCAGTCATGAACAAGAGGGGCTACAGAAGCACCGGCAACGTCGAGATCGCGGACGCAGGGCTCACACTGGTGAGACTTGAAGCAGCGATCAAAAACAAGAAAAAGCGGAGGAAAACGACAAAATGAGGGTATATCTAAGCGGCCCGATCACGGGCGTGGAGAACTATCGCGACAACTTCAGAAACGCAGCGGAGCGACTACGAGCTGATGGCATCATGGACATCATCAACCCGGCGGAGCTCTGCGAGGTGCTTCCCCTGGAGTCAACAAGCTGGGAGGAGTATCTGAGCATAGACTTGCATCTGATCGACCTGGCCCAGTGCCTTGTGCTTCTTCCGGGATGGAGGGAGTCAAAAGGAGCCCAGCGTGAATATGGTTACGCGCTGGCGAAGGATCTGATGATCTGGGAGATGGACGAGTAGGAGGTGGGCCACGATGACGGACAAAGTGTACGAGTTTTTGAACGGGCCGAAGTTCACGGCTGAGCAAATACAAGCGAAAAAGAGAAAAAGGACGGAGAGGCTCCTGGCGATGGTTCCCGGGGCTATCCGTTACGACACGCCACGAGTCCAGTCATCTCCGAGTGACCGCATGAGCGAGATCATGGGAGAGGTCGACGAGCTTGATCAGGAGATCGAAGACCTCAGAGAGCTGCTTCGGCTAAGGAGGCAGGAAGTCGCGGATCTGTCCAGGAGGGAGCTGGACGAGCAGGCCTGCAGGGTGATCATCCTGAGATATATCGACGGCCTGCAGTGGCGGGATGTGGCTGCTGCCGTTCACAAGAGCGAGCGCACCGTCTTCCGGATCCATAAAGACGCGACCGATATTTTTGACGGCCTGCTGTAAGCAAAATGTTGTATTTATCCACATAATTATCCACAAAATGTTGACAATGTCAGCCGCGATATAGTAAAATTATAGCGTGGACAAGTATGAAAAGCGAGCGAGGGACATCCACCCGGGCTCGCTTTTTGCATATCCTCCTGGCGCGCGGGCTCCGGGCGTCTTCTCTGGAGCCCATCTTTGAAGGGAAGGAGGTGATCGCGTGGCCAAGAGTAAGTATGAGGCATGGTTGACCGATGACGGTCTTCTTCGCATTGAAGGCTGGGCGCGCGATGGCCTCACAGACGAACAGATCGCCCACAACATGGGGATCTCAAGGAAAACACTGGCGGAGTGGAAAAACAAATATGCTCCCATAGGTGACGCCTTAAAAAATAGCAAGGAAGTCGTGGATCGCATCGTCGAGAACGCACTCTTCAAGAAGGCCTGCGGCTACACCGTGCAGGTGAAGAAGCCGATCAAGGTCCGGAAGGTTGAGTACAACGACGAGACGGGCAAAAAGATCCGCGAGGTCGAAGAGATCGTTGAAACAGTCGAAGAGGTCCACGTTCCGGCCGACACGACTGCGCAGATCTTCTGGCTGAAGAACCGGAAGCCGGAAGCATGGCGCGACAAGGTTCTCTACACTGACGAGAGTGAGCTGGAGAAGCTCGACGAGCTGATCGGCTCCATCGACAAGCTGGCGACGAAGAAATGAGCGAGAGCTTGAACTTCTCGGAGATGCAGCTCGACTACTGGAGGAACGCTTCGCGACGGTGGAATATTAAGACCGGAGCGACCGGATCGGGCAAGACTTTCCTCGACTTTTACATGCTGCCGAAAAGGATCCGCGCCTGCACGGGCGCCGGCCTGATCACCCTGATCGGCAACACACGCGGAACGCTCTCCCGCAACATCCTCGACCCTCTCCGTGGTATCTACGGCGAGAGAATGGTCGGCATGATAAGGAGCGACAACACGGCCGACCTTTTTGGCAAGAAGGTCTACTGCCTGGGAGCTGACAAGATCAACCAGGTGGCCAAGATCCAGGGCGCGACGATCGAGTACGCATACGGCGACGAGATCACAACCTGGAGCCAGGAAGTCTTCGAGATGTTAAAGTCTCGACTCCGCTGTCCGAACAGCTGCTTCGACGGAACGTGCAACCCGGCAGACCCGGAGCACTGGATGAAGAAATTCCTGGACTCGGACGCTGACGTCTATCTGCAGGAGTACACGATCTACGACAACCCCTTCCTCCCTAAGGGCTTCGTGGACGAGCTCTGCAAGGAGTACGCAGGGACGGTCTACTACGACCGCTACATCCTCGGCCAGTGGGCCAGAGCTGAGGGCCTGGTCTTCAGGTTCTTCGCAGACAACGAGGAGCCGTACCTCTTCGACGATGTCGAGCTCTACGATGAGAACGGCAAGCTGAAGCAGAAGTTCAGCAAGATCGTCATGGGCGTCGACTTCGGAGGCAACGGATCGCAGACGACCTTCGCCCTCTGGGGCTACATCGGAAACTATCACGAGTTCAGGATCCTCGAAGAGGGAGGCCTGCCACTCACTGAAGACATAAATGCGCAGGACATCTGCAACGCCTGGCTGGCGTTTTACAAGCTGGTGCTGAAGAAGTACGGAAGGGTCGACTGGATCTTCCCGGACTCGGCCAGCACGACCATGATCAACTCACTCCGCTCGACTGCTGCCGCGAACGGACTGCCGAAGGGCAACATCGCCGGGTGCAGGAAGAACGAAGTGAAGGATCGCCCGCTGACGATCTCCAGGCTGTTCAACTCGGGCCGCCTGAAAGTCAACCGCCGCTGCGAGAATACACGCAAGGCGCTCAGATCGCTCGTGTGGGATCCAAAAGAACCGGACAGACCGGAGGACAAGAACATCGGCAACATCAACGACTGGTATGATGCGAACTGCTACTGCTTCCTGGACTTCGTCGAGTATATTGATTTAGCAAATTAAGGAGGGCCCGATCGAATGGATGACAGACAGAAGGTCACAGCGGCCATCGAAAAACTCAAACAGCTGGGCTTCACCTATAACCAGAAGGCCCAGAACATCATCGAAGAGTGCGACCAGTGGTACACCAACGAGGAGAGCGAGTTCCACACCCGCAAGAACCTCAACGACCAGGAGGTGAAGCTGGAGAAGCTCAACTTCGCGAAGAGATGCTGCGCGGATGATGCGAACCTCTGCGAGATCGTAGAGATCAACGCAGGCGAGAGCGAGAACAAGTTCGACGGCGTTCAGGAGATCCTGGACGAGAACCGCTTCGGCGTTATGTACCGCAAGCAGCTCGAACGACTTGCAGCATCCGGCACGGTGGGCGCCTACATCAGACTGGACAACGCCACACTGCTCGACAATGGCAGCGTGACGGGCGGAGACATCCGCATCAATTACATCAACGCAGCCGGCATCGCGCCGTTGACCGTCGAGAACGACGAGATCATCGAGTGCGCCTTCGTCGGCTCTGACCTTGTAAGAGGCAAGAACGAGCAGACCCTTGTGGTCTTCCAGCGTGACGAGAAGGGACTGTACACAGCGGAGACCTTCGTCTTCGACGAGAACAACCGCGAGATCGCAGACCGCCACGTCATCCTCCAGCTCGGAGACGTCAAGCCGTTCTCGATCATGAGGACCGCAGAGGTCAACAACCTGGACGACATGGAAGGCTATGGCCTGCCGAAGTTATACAACGCCATCCCGGCGCTGAAGATCGTCGACTTGTGCTGGAACATCCTGAACGGAGACCTCAGCAAAGGCGACAAGCTCTTGCTGATCAATGAACTGCTGGCCACCATCAAGAAGAACGACGAGGGCAAGCCGGTCATGACAGCGGAGCAGAAGAAGCTCTTCATCCTCCTGGGCGAGAAGCTCCCGGATCAGAAGAGCCTCATCCAGGAATACAACCCGGAGATCCGCACCGGACAGATCAAGGAAGCCATGGAGCTCGCGCTCTCACTGCTCTCCATGATGTTCGGCTACGGCACGAAGAAATACACGTTCGAGAACGCTCAGATCCAGACGGCGACCCAGTACATCGGGGAGCGCCAGGACGAGATGCAGGAGCTCAACAAGCAGAGGCAGGAAGCCATCGACTACATCGAAGGACTGGTCGAGGCGATCATCTGGTTCTCGAACACCTTCCAGGGAACCACCTGGGAGCTTGACGAGGAGATCTGCGTCGAGTTCGATGACAGCTACATCGAAGACAAGAACAGCAAGCTGGAGCGCATGAGAGCGGACGCTCTCTCCTTCCCTGAGGTGAAGGAGTTCACGATCCAGTACGTCATGGAGGTCCTCAACTGCGAACGCGAGGAGGCGATCAGCTACATCAACGGCGAAGATCCTGATGCAGATGATGAACCGGAGGACTAAAGCATGGCATTGACGGATGAACAGATCGAGAAGCTGGCGGACAAGTACCTCGTCGGCCTATATCAGAACATGGAGAAGGACGTGCTGCAGGACATAGCCCGCAGAGTCCGCAAGACCGGAAGACTGACAGAGACCGCTGAGATCATGGCCCGCGACATGCACGAGCAGGGCTTCTCCACTGCTCAGATCTACGCCGAGGTCATGAGGATCCTGCAGGCGGATCCGGCATACATCAAAGAAGTGGCCGAGAACACGAAGGCATACAAGGCCGAGGTCACTGAGATCATCAAGCAGACCACCCGCGAAGCGAAGGCAGCAGGCAACAAGCTCGTCGCTGACGCGGGCATGATGGCATACAACAACGACTTGAGCATGTGGGAGCTCGCGGGGCAAGACCTCAGCAAGCCCTCAGGCATGTCGCAGATCATCAACTCCTTCCAGAAGGATCTGAACGGCCAGCTCAAGAACCTCACCCGGACGACGGGCTTCAAGGGCACGGCGCTCGGCACCACTGGAGTCAAGCAGGCCTACCAGCGAGCACTCGACACGGCGCTCCTGGAAGTAGCCACCGGTTCCTTCTCCTTCGACGAGGCCTGCAACAAGGTCGTGAGGGAGATGGCCCACTCCGGGCTCCGCTCGATTGACTACGCGAGCGGCAGGAGCTACCAGCTCGACACCTCCGCGCGGATGTGCGTGAGGACATCCATGAACCAGATGGCCGGAAGGATCACAGAGGCCAACTGCAAAGAGTCCGGAGTCGATCTCGTGATCGTCTCACAGCACGAAGGAGCTCGTGAAGAGCACGCCGACGTTGAGAACCAGGTCTTCTCGATGTCAGGCAAGTCGGACAAGTACCCGGCCTTCGATGACCCGCTGCCATGTGACGGCGGAGAGGGCGCCGGCTACGGAGACCCGGCCGGCATCTGCGGAGTCAACTGCAGGCACACGTTCTATCCGTACTGGGAAGGGATCAGCGAGATCCCGGAGCCCCTTCCTGAGTATGAGCCCGTGGAAGTCGACGGCAAGGAGTACGACTACTACAAGGCCACGCAGGAGCAGAGAGCGATGGAGCGAGAGATCAGGGCCCTCAAGCGTGAGGAGTATGTGGCGACCGCTGAGGATCGCCAGGAAGTAGATCGCAAGATCAGAGCAAAAACGTCGGAGTACCACCGCTTCAGTGAAGAGGTCGGCATCCGACCAAAAGATAATAGGCTTCGGGTCGTTGCTTAGTCCGACGATCCGGGGCTTATATCGCAGGGTGGCGCAGTCCGGAAGCGCGCCTGGTTCCTTTCCAGGAGGTCGCGGGTTCAACTCCCGCCCCTGCTATTTCCCACCGGAGAAAGTCCGGTTAATAAATCATTTTAGGAGGAATGAAACAATGAAGAACATCGAAACTATCTTGAAGGAAGCAGGCCTTGAAGTGACTGCTGAACAGCTGGCAGCAATCGACAAAGAGGTCAAGGAGAACTACAAGACCGCCGTGGACTACGACAAGCAGAAGGACAAGCTCGCAGCGGCCGAGGACAAGGTCAAGACCCTCACAGAGAGCCTGGACAAGTTCAAGGACGTGGATGCGGACAAGCTCAACAGCGAGATCGCAGACCTCAAGAAGCAACTGGAAGAGAAGGACAAGAGCTACAACGCGCAGCTCGCGGATCGCGACTTCGACGACATCGTCAAGGACGCCATCGCAGCGGCCCATGGTAAGAACGCCAAGGCCATCAAAGCACTGCTCGATGTGGACACCCTCAAGGCTTCCAAGAACCAGAAGGCCGACGTCGAGAAGGCGATCAAGGCCCTCACAGAGGCGGAGGACAGCAAGATGCTCTTCGGCGAAGACCAGCCGGCACCGGTCGGCAAGATCGGAGCCATCGGAAAAGTAACTGGAGGCACAAGTGGCGACAGCTTCCTCGACTCGATCAGGGCAGCCGCAGGCCTCCCCGTAAACCAGAATAACAACGGAGGAAATAACAATGGCAAATAGCATCGCATTATTCAAGCAGTACATCTCAGGCGTTCTCGATGAAGTATATAAGAACGCATCACTCACAGCAGTCCTCGACGGCGCGAACGATCTCGTGCAGCAGGGCGCAAACGCAAACGAGCTCCTCATCCCTAAGATGAGCATGGACGGCCTCGGAGACTACTCCAAGAGCGGCGGCTATGTTCAGGGCGATGTGACTCTCCAGATGGAGACAGTGAAGTGCAACTTCGACAGAGGCCGCATGTTCACAGTCGACAGCATGGACAACATCGAGACCGCAGGCGTGGCCTTCGGAAGACTCGCTGGCGAGTTCATCCGCACAAAGGTAGTACCTGAGCTCGACGCTTTCCGTTTTGCAGCTTACGCTGGACTTTCCGGCATCAGCACAACTACTGCAGCAGCTCTTTCAACTGGTGCAGATGTAATCGCAGCGATCTCCGCTGCAGCTGACGGCATGGACAACGATGAGGTTCCTGCTTCTGAGCGTTACCTCTTCATCACTCCTACTCTTTTAGGCCTTGTCAGAGATCTCGACACTACTAAGAGCAAGGAAGTCCTCGCATCGTTCGCTGGTGTAGTTAAGGTTCCTCAGAGCCGCTTCTACACAGCTATCGACCAGCTCGACGGCAAGACATCCGGCGAAGAGGCTGGCGGCTATGCTAAGGCTACGGGCGCAAAGGACATCAACTTCATGATCATCCACAAGCCTGCAGTCATCCAGTTCGAGAAGCATGTCGTTCCTAAGATCGTGACACCTGAGCAGAACCAGGACGCTGACGCGTGGAAGTTCGGCTACAGAAACGTGTCCATCGCTGACGGCTACGACAACAAGGTGAAGGGTATCTACCTCCACAAGAACGCGTAAGGAGGGAGCCTATGAGCAGAACAATCGGATGGATTGATCCTGCTGCCAAGGTTAAAGAAGTTAAGCAGGAGCAGGCTGAAGAGCCTGCTCCGGTTTTAGTTGAAGAGCCTGAGGCAGTGGAGGAAGCCGAAGAAAAGGAACCCGAAGCAGAAGAGCCGGAAGAGCCTGCTGCCAAGGAAGAAAAGAAGCCCGCCAAGAAGGCGGCAACCAAGAAAAAGTAACAAGGAGGGAGCGCTAATATGGCCGCACTTGTATCGTGGGAGTATTACAGCTCCCTTTATTCAGTTGTAACAGAGGACCAGTTCGAGACAGCAGAAGCACTGGCAGAGAAGGAAGTCATCAAGGTCGTGGGGCTCATCCACTGGAGCGAGCTCAACCTTCAGCACCTTGAGGACGAGATCTACGGCGACCAGCTGAAGGACTGCATCTGCAAGGTGATCAACTACCGCGCAGAAGCTCCGAAGGCTCAGGGCCGCGGAGTCGCTTCCGTATCGAACGACGGCTACTCTGAGAGCTATGTGCTGCAGACGCAGTCGCAGGCCGACGAGGAGCTGGGGAAGAACATCCGCGCCTGGCTGTCCGGGACCGGACTCGTGAGGGCGTACTGATGGGATTATTCAATGATACAGTAACAATTTACCAGAAGCAGAAGGACGGATCGACGAAGCGCACGGTCGTCCAGGGCGTGCAGTGGTCAGACGTTACGGACAAGAGCATGATGACCGGAAGGTTGACACTCTCCAAGAGTGCGAACATCACCTTCCCGGAGGAAGTGCTCAGTCAGGTCGACTTCTCGACATACACAGAAGAGGACGCCATCTTCTTCGGTGAGATCATCAACGAAGTGACCACCGTGAAGGGCTCAAGGCTCTCGGATCTGATCCAGGCCTTCCCGAAGAGCGGCATCATCCGGAGCGTCAACGACAACTCGAACCGTGACCTGCTCAAGAATATCAAGGTGGTGGTGTACTGATGCCTAACATGTTCACATTGAAAAGTGTCGAAGTGGATCCGGACAAGATCATGCAGTCCAGAGGGCTGTCTGCGAACGGTGAGGTCCAGCGCTTCATCGACAGCGAAGTCCTTCGCTACTGCGAGCCGTACGTTCCGTTCGATCAGGGCACTCTGATCCAGAGCGGCATCATCAACACGGTGGTCGGCTCCGGGGAGGTAAAGTACAGAACACCATACGCTCGGCGCTGGTATTACATGCCGGCGAACTTCCAGGAAGCGCCACGGCGTGGCAATTACTGGTTCGAGCGTGCGATCAAACAAGAAGGCGGCAAGGACAAGATCCTTGACGGCGCGAGAAAACTCGCAGGAGCAAAGTCATGACAATATCTGCAGCAGTCGCTTCCTGGCTCTCGTTCTACGAAGCGATGGAAGTAGACACCAACCACATCACGGACGGCTCCGACCAGTTCGGACTGTTCAAGTCGCCAACCAGGACGACGAAGGAGTACAACAACGGAAGCTATGAGATCACAGAGTTCTATCAGTTCTACGCTCGCCAGGCATCAGTCAGCGAGGAGGACAGAAAAGACTCGGACGCATGGCTCGAGGATCTGGCCTACTGGGCCGACGATTTCCCGTTCGAGTACGCCTACCCGGCACTGGACGGCAATAGAAAAATCAACAAGATCGAATTGACGGGCATCCCGTACCCGATGGAGGCAAGCTCCTCCGACACCTTGTACCAGATGTCCCTGGCGATCACTTATACACGAGAAAGAGAGGTATAAACACATGTCAGATTTAACCAGACTCAAAAAGCACAAGACCATCCCGTTCATCAACATCGGGACAGCGGCAGCGCCTACATGGGCCCGCATCGGCAAGTCGACCATCTTCGACCTCACTCTCAACGCCAACGTTGTGACCAGTGACTTCATCGAGGACGAGATGCCGACCGACGACATCACCTACTACAAGCCTACACTCCCTCAGGAGCTGCAGACAAACGCAGGCGACGATGCCTTCGACTACATCTACGACAAGTTCTACAACCTGCCTACCGGTGAGGAAGTCAAGGAGGACGTGCTCATCGTCTTCGCTGGCGCTGCATCACCTTACAAGGCATGGAGATCTACTGCGACTATGGTCCTCAAGGATCTCAACACAGTCGACGAGAAGATCCTCTTCGACCTCAACTTCGGCGGAACTATCTCCCGCGGCACTGCAACAGTGACCGACGGCGTGCCTGAGTTCACACCTACAGTCTAAAAACCAAGCAAAAAGAAGGAGAACACAATGATCTACACAGTTATTTTACACAACCACAGCTACGATCTGCCGGCGAAGACGCTCGCGATCACAGAGAAGCTCGACAACGCAGCAGGCGTTGACCAGATGGCCGGACTCTCCACCCGTGAGAAGTACAAGGTCGTCCTGGACTGCGTCGTTGAAGTGCTCGGCGCGGAGAATGTGAAGGAAGCCATCGGCTCCTGCAAGGTTGAAGAGGTTGATCTCAACGACATCACCCTCACCTTCAGGAAGATCGTGGACGCCTACAACAAGCCGCTCCAGGAGTACAGCATGAACGCGAACAGAGCAGACCTGGAGAGCTTGCCTCTTGACCAGATCACGGCTCTGGCCGAGGCGGCCAAGTCCGTGAGCGCTATGCAGGCAGCGGCTCCGGTTAAAAAATGATTGACCTAACGAAGAAGACCCTGCCGAACACGATCACAGTGCAAGGCAGGGCTTATTCTATATACACGGACTTCCGTGTGTGGATGCAGTTCGAGATCTCCCTGAGGGAGCGCCGTGGCGACCTCATCCCGGTCAGTTATTTATTCAAGAATGAAGCGCCGAGCCGGTGCGATGTGCGTGATCTGCTTGCCTTTGCAAGACCGGAGCACGTTCTTCCGAGACCAGTGCGAGGCACGAGCTCGGACGTCATCCTGCTCGACTTCAAGATAGACAGCGACCTGATCTACGCCGCGTTCTTGCAACAGTACGGCGTGGACTTGATCGACGTGCCAGAGCTTCACTGGCACAAGTTCCTCGCGATGCTCAACGGCCTGAGAGGCACGAAGCTCGACGAGGTCATGGGGTACAGATGCTACCAGAAGCAGACAGACAAAGACATCGACCCGTATGAAGAAATGAGGGAGGCGTGGGCCATCGAGCGACCGCTTTCCGAAGAAGAGGAGGCTGAGCTTGAGGCTTTCAACGCCGCCTTCTCATAAAAATGACAAGGAGGTGAGGGCTAAGGGCTGACGGTTCTCTATTATTTGACACAAAACTCGACACCAGCGGGCTATCGACCGGACTCTCCGGCATCGGATCCGTCGCAAAAGCTGGCCTCGGCGTAGCGGCGGCAGGCTTCGCAGCCGTGACGACTGCGGCCATCGGTACGACCAAAGCAATCGCCGACGGCGTGAGCCAGACGGCAGCCTATGGTGACAACATTGACAAAATGTCCCAGAAGATGGGCCTCTCCACTGACGCATATCAGGAGTGGGACTTCATCATGCAGCACTGCGGCACCTCGATCGAGGCGCTGAAGCCTTCCATGAAGACACTGGCCAACGCGGCCCAGGACGGCAAGGAAGAGTTCGAGAAGCTGGGGATCTCCCAGGAACAGCTCGCAACTCTCTCCCAGGAGGATCTGTTCGCTCTGACGATCAGCAGACTCCAGGACATGGAGGAAGGCACCGAGAGGACGGCCATCGCGTCGGCACTGCTCGGAAAAGGTGCGACAGAACTGGGCGCACTATTAAATACAAGCGCAGAAGACACTGAAGAGATGCGCCAGCAGGTCCACGACCTGGGCGGCGTTATGTCGGAGGATGCGGTCAAGGCGGCCGCTGCCTTCCAGGACAGTCTTCAGAACATGCAGACGGCCTTCGCCGGACTGAAGAGAGGGCTCTCTGCGGAGCTCCTTCCTGCAGTCACCAAGGCGATGGACGGACTCACGCTTCTGTTCTCAGGCGATAAAGAGGCAGGCCTGAAGAAGATCAGCGAAGGAGTGGACGAGCTCAGTCAGAAGCTCATGGACATGCTTCCGGACATAGTAGAAGTCGGTGGCGAGATCATCATGAGCCTGGCGGATGCCATCATCGAGAACCTTCCGAAGCTGATCGACACCGGCATGAAGATCATCAACAAACTGATCGACGGATTGATCAAGGCACTCCCGCAACTGCTCCAGGCAGCGATGCAGATCGTCAAGGGTCTCACTGATGCAGTGATCGAGAACCTTCCGATGCTCGTGGAGTGTGCTCTTCAGATGATCATGACACTGGCGCAGGGAATAGCCGAGGCACTTCCGGAGCTCATCCCGGCCATCATAGACGTGGTTCTTCAGATCGTGGACACGCTGATCGACAACCTTCCGATGCTCATCCAGGCGGCGATCACTCTCTTCCTGGGACTCGTGACCGGACTGGTGGAGGCGATCCCTCAGATCATCGAGAAGCTCCCGGATCTGATCACCGGCATCATCAACGCCCTGATCGCAGCGATCCCGCTCCTCATAGAGTGCGGCATCAAGCTCTTCGTGGCATTGATCGAGGCACTTCCGCAGATCATCGTGGCACTCGTGAAGGCCGTGCCTCAGATCGTGAACGCACTCATCCAGGGCTTCATGGATCTCAAGGAGATGTTCTCCGAGAGCGGTGGGAAGCTCATGGACAAGCTAAAAGAGGGCATCATGAACATGCTCTCGAACCTCGTGGCAGCAGGCCAGGCAGTCATCAACGCCGTGCTCACTGCCATCATCAACTTCGTGCAGTCGTTCCTGGCAGCAGGCCAGAAACTTCTCGAGAATGTAAAAACCGGTATTATGAACATGCTCAGCGCGGTGGTCGGAGCAGGCCAGGCAGTGATCCAGGCAGTGCTCAACGCGATCCTAAACTTCGTGCAGAGCTTCCTGAGCGCAGGCCAGAAGCTGATGGACAACATCAAGCAGGGCATCAACAACATGCTCAGCGCGGTGGTCGGAGCAGCCAAGGCGGTCATCAGCGCAGCCATCGACGGCATCAAGAGCTTCTTCGAGAGCATCAAGCAGGTCGGCGGCAACCTCATGACAAAGCTCAAGGACGGCATCAGCGGGATGCTCTCCAGCGTAGTCGACACGGCCAAGAGTATCGGCAAGAACATCGTCGACGGTATCTGGAACGGTATCTCTGCAGGATGGGACTGGCTGAAGGAAAAGGTCGGCGGACTTGCGAAGAGCCTCTTCGACTCTGCGAAGAGTGCGCTGGGTATCTCTTCGCCTTCTAAGAAGTTCCGCTACCTCGGCGAGATGTGCGTGGCCGGCTTCGATGAAGGAGCTGAGGAGCTCATGGACGGCAGTGCCTTCGGCGCAGCAGTCAACAACTCCTTCGCAACCGTAGCGGCCAACACTGGAAGCCTGAACGGCGGTATCTCAAGAGGCCAGACCTTCAACTTCTACGACACACAGACCAGCCCGGATGCTATCCGGAGAAAAGTCCAGAACACGATGACGTTCGGACTCGCAGGAGGTATCTGATTATGGCAAATTTAGTACTCATCAGGGTCGTCCGCTCCGATGGCAAGAACTACACCATCGGAGCCGGGGAGTGGAAGATCCCCTCGGACGGCCTAAAAGGCATAGACTTCCCGTCGTTCTCGCTCTTCTCTGAGAAGAACGCCATCGGGGACGGTGCGCTGCTCTCAGGTAAGCGAGTAAACGACAGAGACGTCCAGGTGACGGCCAGATCGGTCAACCCGAAGCACAACCTGGCCAACCGAACGGAGGCGATCAGCTTCTTCAACCCGAAGTACAGCTTCAAGTTGTACGTCACCTACCTGGGCGTGACCAGATGGCTCGACGCGGAGCTTCAGGGCTTCAGCTGTCCATCTGAGAACATATACAGACCGATGCAGATGGTGGTCAAGTTCTACTGCAAGGACGGCTTCATGAAGAGCGTGGACGACTTCGGTCAGGACATCGCGTCCATCGAGCCGGGCTTCGGCTTCCCTTACATCGAGACCCACCTCGACGATGATCCGGTCATCCCGGCCTACGCCGATCTGTACGCCTTCAACCAGGAGGTCACGATCGACAACGACGGCGACACGATGACATACCCGAGGGTGACGATCAGCTTCAACGGCACGACAGTCAACCCGAAGATCTACAAGGACGACTACTTCGTCCGGATCCTGGACACCTTCGACGAGGGCGACGTGGTCGAGATCGACTTCGAGAACTGCACCATCAAGAAGAACGGCCAGAACTGGATCCACTACATCGACAGAGCCAGCACCTTCACGGACATGGGTCTGGGAATGGGCTCCAGCACCTTCGGCTTCGAGGCAGACGACGGCGACAGCCACATGCACGTCTTCCTCTACTTCAACAAGCTCTTCCTGGGCTTATAAGGAGGTGGTGGTGTGAATTTAGCTTTTATGGATGCCAGCTTCGGCATCATCAAGTACATCAAGTACATCAACTTGCAGTGGACGCGCCGCTACTATGAGCCCGGAGAGTTCTCCGTTCAGCTCCCGGCGAGCGAGTACGTCAGCGACGCGGTGTACTTGTACACCAAAGACCGGCCAGAGGTCGGCATCATACAGAAAAGAGAGTACGCCGACGGCTACGACGGCGAGGTCATGCAGCTGAGCGGCTTCTTCTACGAGTACAAGCTCAACGACAAGATCACCTTCCCGCGCTTCGATCGCTCCGGCAACATCGAAGACCTGGCGAGGGCCATCGTGAGCACCTACAAGGAAGACATCCCGCTGCTGCAGCTCGGCCCGATCAACAACCCGAAGCTGGGGACAACGATCACCAAGCAGAGCACCGGCAAGGGCCTCGCGACTGTACTCTATGAAATGTTAAAGACGCAGGAGCTCTCGCTCCGGTGTATTTATGACTACCAGGCCAACACCATGAGCTTCGTGGTGTGGCAGGGCAAAGACAGAACGCAGGACCAGAACACGAACAGCTTCGTGACCTTCTCCGAGTCCTTCAGGAACCTCCAGAACGAGGTCATCACGATCGACAGCTCGAACTTCAAGAACTACGCGGTCGTGATCGGGAACGGACAGTACGAGGAAGGCAACCAGATCGAGGTGGACGTGGATCTGAGAGCTGACCCTTCTGTCTATCGTCAGGTCCTTTATGTTGACCAGACCGGCACGATCCTCGACTTGAGCAAGCAGACGCGGGCAGAGTACGAGGCGCAGCTGGCGCAGGCCGGCTATGAGGCACTGATGAACTACAAGGACATCACGAACGTGAAGTTCGACACCATCGACCGCGGCCTGACGTACCGCGTCGACTATGACCTCGGAGACAAGTGCGACATCGTCCTGGACTCGATCGCGGAGGCCTACACGGTGAGGATCACCGAAGTGGCCGAAGTGTTCAAGGAAGGACAGCACAAAATCACGCTGCAGTTCGGCGACAAGGTGCCGACTGTCTACACTAAAGCAAGGAGATGATGAACATGCACAAATTAAATGCTTTCCCTTTTACTTCAAAGCTATCGTATGACGAGCATGGCTGGCCTCAGCTCGACAGAGCCGTCACTTCCGAAGTGCTTCGTCAGATCTACAAGCGCTACTTCACGAACGGCGTCTTCGGCATCTCGGACTCGACCTGCTTCCAGGTATCGGTCGCAACCGGAGGCGCTGGCGTAAGCATCGCACCCGGAGCGTGTCAGATCCAGGGCGCGACCGGCTACGAAGAGAACGCAGTGACGCTCGAGATCACACCGAACAGCGCGAACCTTCCAAGGATCGACACCGTCGTGGCAAGGCTCAACGACAACAGCGACTACCGCAGCATCTACTTCGACATCCTCGAAGGGACGCCTGCCGCCGCTCCGGTCGCTCCGGCGCTTACGCAGTCCGACTCCGTCTGGGAGCTGGGCCTCTGCAATATAGCAAGAGCCGCAAACAGTTCCGTGATCACGAACAGCAACATCACGGACACAAGAGCAGACTCCGCCCGCTGCGGCTATGTGACAGCCATCCAGCAGCTCGACACGGCGAGCCTCTACCAGCAGTTCAGGGCATACATCCAGGAAGTCCAGGACGCCCTCGATGCTGCAGATGCAACCTACAACGAAACAGCGCAGAACTACCTCACCACACTGGAGACAACCGGCGACGCTCAGCTGGCTGACATCACTCAGGCCTTCAACGCATACGCCGCAGTGACTGAGGAAGAGTTCAACAACTGGTTCGCCTCGATCCGTGACATCCTCGACGAGGACGTCGCAGGCCACCTGCAGAACGAGATCGACGAACACGAAGACCGTCTGGCCCTCCTGGAGCAGATGGTGATCCAGAACCAGATCTCCGCACCGATCGACCTCAACGAGGTGGAGGGTGGCACGCCTATCCTCTTGACTGATGACCTCGGAGTGGCCCTTCTGGCGGACTGGAAATACAAATACGCATAACAAGATAAGGAGGAACGAAAACAATGTCATCTATTAGTATTCAGACCAAGAAGATCAACGAGCTCGACGAAGCGCTTGCAGTCGGGTCCGACAACGATCTCCTGGTGCTCCGTCTCGCTGACGGAACCGGCACCAAGGCCATCACAGTAGGAGCTCTCCGCAAAGCTCTCGCCGGAGACATCTCCGAGCTGGAGACCGAGGACAAGGAGTCCGTGGTCGCTGCAGTCAACGAGATCGTTGAGAGACTCGCAGCAGACGAGGAGAGCCTGGAGCCGCTCAACTATGACGGCGCAGGGGCTCACAACGCGATCTACAGAGGCAAGGACCTCGGCACAGCCTTCACAGCAGCACAGTCCGCAGCCATCCGCGACGGATCCTTCAAGGATCTCTACATCGGAGACTACTGGACCATCAACGGCACAGTGTACCGCATCGCAGACTTCGACTACTTCCTCAAGTCCGGCGACACCGAGTGCACAGCTCACCACGCTGTCATCGTTCCGGATGTGAACATGGACAACCAGAAGATGAACGACACCAACGTGACCACCGGCGCGTATATCGGCTCCAAGATGTACACCACATACATGGCCACAGCGAAGGCAAAGATCAAGGCAGACTTCGGCAGCACTCACATCCTCGCACACCGCGAGTATTTAGCGAACGCCGTGGCAAACGGCAGGCAGAGCGCCGGCGCATGGTATGACTCCGAGATCGAGCTCATGACTGAGTCCATGGTTTACGGTGCGCCTCACTTCGCTCCTGCATGTGACGGCTCGACAGTTCCTGCGAACCATACGATCGGATGCAAGCAGCTCAACCTCTTCAGACATCGCCCTGACCTGATCAGCAACCGCCAGACCTACTGGCTCCGCGATGTTGTTTCGGCGGCTCATTTCGCGATTGTCCACAACCGCGGCTCTTGCCACTACGACACCGCCTCGAACGCGTGTGGCGTCCGCCCGGCTTTCCCTATCTATTGATCAATAATCGGGGCCCCTTGTGGGCCCCAGATAAGGAGATAGGACGAGCATGTCAGACATACCAAAGAGCGAGCGCTCAGAGTCACGCCTGGAGGCTCAGCACAAGGCCTACAAGATCAGGAAGATGATCACGGCCGAGCTGATGGCTTCCTTCGCCTATTCCAAGAAGAAGCACGAGAAGCACATCCAGGCGATGACTGAACACATCAAAAACGAAGAGGAGAAAAAAGACACCGCGCAAAAGATCCGAGAGCTGGAGGAAGACTTCGACTGCTGGTTCATCAGAAAAGAGCGGGAGAGGATCCTGGACTTCACTCAGGGCATCGCGTCACACCTTCGCGCCGCGAATACGATCTGGCCAACCTACAAGGCCGAGTTCGTAGAGCGCCGCCTGGAAATGGACAAGGCGCTGGAGTGCTGCAACCAGCTCCAGGACGAGCTGCAGTACCTTGTGGAGACTCTTCCAGCTGACATCAACAAGTACACCGCCATCGTGCGGGAGATCGACGCCGAGTTCAACCTGATCAAAGCGCTCAGACAGTCAGACAACCGCTTCCTGAAGCATCTGAAAGATAAATAAACACAGCGGGCATCCTCTGTACAGCGGATTGTTTCGGCGGCTAATTTCGCGAATGTCAACAACAACGGCAATTGCAACTACAACAACGCCTCGAACGCGAATGGCGTCCGCCCGGATTTCACAGACGCACACATCGGGCAAGCTCCCGCGTGCGTAAATGGGAAAGGAGAGGCTGTCCCTTCCTGGGACCTTCCCGGATAAATGCTGACCACGACGGGCTGCAGTTACGACTTCGGCTCTACGCGTGGTTCTTTTTTATGGAGAAATGAATGTATTTTATGATGCGAACGAGATCTACGAAGCAGGGACCAAGGCGATCAAGAGCAGCCCCTTCAAGTATGGGACGCAGCTCTACGAGATGAACCACCTGCTGGAGACGGCCAAGATCCAGGAGGGCATGATGAACCGGACCTTCAAGTTCGACAAGGGCCGCAAGCATGTCATCAAGGAGCGCGGCAAGGCTCGCTTCATCACAAGCGACACGATGAGAGTGAAGTCCGTCAACCATCTCGTCTGCGACAATGTACTGATGCCGGCCACGGAGCCGTACCTGATCTACGACAACGGCGCCAGCCGAAAAGGCAAGGGCGTCTCGTTCCACCGTCAGCGCTTCGAGTACCACCTGCACCAGTACTACAACCGGCACGGAAGCAACGAGGGCTACATCCTCCTGATCGACTTCTCCGGCTATTATGCGAACATCCTGCACGAGAAGTGCATGGAGACGCTGCTGGCCTTCCTGCAGAAGTCCCTCACGGATGAAGAAGAACTTGCGACCACCGAGTGGCTCCTCAGGGAGCTCTTCAAGACCTTCGAGGTGGATGTCTCACGGTTCTCCGATGAGGAGATCGAGAGCTTCTACAAAGGCAAGGTCGACCCGATGCTGAATGAAGGCATCAACCCGATCACCCTCCCAGGGCGCAAGATGCTCAAGAAGGGCGTCGACATCGGGAGCCAACCTTCTCAGAACATCGGCATCGTCTACCCGTACCGGATAGACAACTACGCGAAGATCGTCAAGGGCGTGAAGGCGTACGCCCGCTACACTGACGACTTCCACGCCATCCACGAGTCGAAGGAGTTCCTGGAAGAACTGCTGGAGGGCATCAGACGGATCGCCGAGGAGTACGGCCTGATCATCAACGAAAAGAAGACCAGGATCGTGAGGCTCGACAGCTTCTTCCGCCATCTGCAGATCGGCTACTCACTGCAGAAGAGCGGCAGGCTGATCCGGAAGATCAACCCGAAGGCCATCACCAGAGAGCGCCGGAAGCTCAAAGCATACAAGCGCAAGCTCGACAAGGACGAGATGCCCTACGAGGACATCGAGAACGCCTTCAAGGGCTGGATGGGCGGCAACTATAAACGCATGTCACGGAAACAGATCACGAACATGTTCGTGCTGTATTATCAACTTTTTGAAAGGAGACCAACATGGAAAAAAAGACATGGAAGATTACGCTGGCTGATGGTTCAGTCCTTGAAGACCTTCAGCTGAACGGCAACAACTTCATCTCGGCGAGAAGAGTGCAGGAGGAGGACTTCGGAGGCAGTAAGCTCGACCACGTCATCATCGACGGACCCGACGGAGAGCATGAGGAGCACGACAACATGGCGCTCGTGCAGATCACCGAGGTCAACGCGGACTACTGGTTCGTGCTTCGTGAATATTCTGCGCAGGAGATCTGGCAGGCGAAGATCAACTCGAACCTTGAGTACATCGCCATGATGGCAGACATTGATCTGGAGGAGGTATAAAGCTATGGCAAAAAACACTACAACCGAACACAGCAAGAACTTCGAGAAAGTGAAGAACTACTACGACAGACGCCTCTGGGGCATCACTCGCGTGCGTAACGCAGTAACAAACCCGAAGTCGGGCCCCTGGATCACTGCCGAAGAGTTTGAAGAGATCACCGGCCAGCCTTATGAGCCGGCCGAAGAATAAGGAGGGCCCTGATCATGGAGACGATCATCTCTGGAGTTATTAGTGCGATAGCTGCGATCGTGGTCTGCGTCATAAACCAGACCACACAAGCGCGCAAGACTGAGGCTCTCATAACATACAAACTGGACGAGCTGACGAAGCGCGTGGACAAGCACAACAATGTCATTGAGCGCACATACAAGCTCGAGGAGCTGACCGCCGTCCAGGAGGAACAGATCAAGGTGGCAAACCACCGTATAGAAGATTTAGAGAGAGCACAAAAATGAAGAAAAACAAGAGAAAAATCGAGACGTCGAAGATCCTCTTGATTGTTTCGGACGTTATGGCGGCGGCTGTACTCATCGGGACGGTCGTCGCAGTGTTCGTCCTTCAGGATGCGACGCCTCTGGCCTATCTCATCCCGGCAGTGTTCGGCCTGGCGGCAACCAGCCACGGCTTCTACTACTGGAAGGCCAAGGCGGAGAACCTCAACAAGTGGGGACAAGGCGACAAGGTAACAATGAAAGAAGAGGAGGACCCTACACAATGGACTGGTTGATCAATAACTGGTATTTAATCGTGGCAGCAGGCGCCGTCATCGGGGCCGCTGTCTTCGCTGTCCGTAAGTTCTTAGGACTTCCAACGGAGCAGCAGATCAGAAACTTCCAGGAGTGGCTCAAGTGGGCCGTGGCTGAAGCCGAGAAGCAGCTCGGAAGCGGCACCGGACAGCTCAAGCTGCGCCTGGTCTATGACATGGCCGTGGAGAAGTTCCCCTGGATCACGAAGCTCGTGACCTTCGAGGAGTTCGCGATGTGGGTGGACGAGGCTCTCATCTGGCTGAACAAACAGCTGGAGAGCAACAAGGCGGTCATCAGCATGATCAAGGGAGGCGATGACAATGGCAACAGCAGCACAAGCAGCTAATTTTATAGCAAAAATCGGACCACTCGTTCAGAAGTACGCCAAGGGCAGCGGGTACAAGATCGCCAGCACGGTGATCGCGCAGGCCTGCTGCGAGAGTGCCTTCGGAACGTGTGCACTGTCCAAGTATCACAACTACTTCGGGATGAAATGCGGAAGCGCATGGAAGGGCCCGAGCGTCAATATGACGACCAAGGAGGAGTACCAGGTCGGCACGTTGACGACGATCAAGGACAACTTCAGAGTGTACAACTCTATGGAGGAGGGCGTCGCCGGGTATTATGGCTTCATATCTGCGAGCAGATACGCCAACCTGAAGACGGCCACAACTCCGAGAGAGTACGCGGAAAGACTGAAGGCTGACGGCTATGCCACCAGCTCGACTTATGTCAACACGCTGATGAAGATCGTCGAGACTTACAACCTCGCAAAGTTCGACGACTTCAGCGCAGAGGCGCCAGTCTCTTCAGCTCCTTCCGTCAATACAAACAAGGGCCCGACCTTCAAAGTCGGCAACAACTACACCCTCGGCGTGGAGCTGAACGTCCGCAAGGGTCCCGGCACGAACTTCGCGAAGAAGAGCTGGAACCAGCTGACAGTGGACGCAAAGAGACACGACAAGGACAGAGACGGCGCGCTGGATCCCGGCACGGTCGTCACTTGCCTGGAGGTCAAGAAGGTCGGCGCGAACATCTGGATCCGCTGTCCTTCCGGATGGCTCGCCGCTTATTTCAACGGCAAGATCTACATCGAATAATTAAATAAAAATAGGCCCAGGAGCTCCTCGCTGCTCCTGGGCCTTTTCTCTTTTTTATCCTGCTACCCGATGCGCTCAGGATAAAAAGGAGAGCATCAAAGCATAATAAAAAGGGTCTCGCCGTCCCATGTGGCTGACTGGATCACCTCCCTGGCGATCTCGTTCTTCTCTTCCATCGTGAAGTTGTCAAAGTTGGCCAACATCTCACAGATCAGGAGCCGCTTCTCCTGGGCGTTCCTGAGGGTCACGGCGTTCCTTCTTTTTTCCTGCAGAGCTTCCGCCTCTGCTCTTTTTAATGTGGCAAGCTCCACGTCCAGCTTCTCGATCTCGGCCACGATATACTTTGCGGCGGGCCCGTTCTTCGCAGATCCCAAAGATGCGACCAGCCGGTCGATCTTCTTCTCAGTCTCCTGGATCTTCTTTTTGTTTTTGTCGCCGGATCCGGTGGTCTGCTTCTCCTCTTTTATGTATCTTTTCACGACATCCGGGTCGTGTTCGATCTCCCGGAAGATCTCCAGCACCTTTTCGTCCAGGAGCTCCGCCTTGATCTGGCCCATGTCACAGTCGCCGGCTCTCTCCCTCCGCGGGCACTTGTACCAGGTCGAGACAGTTCCGTCGACCTTCTTTTTTCTGGCCAAGCCCATGAGGCGGCCACACTTGCACCGGAGCACTCCCTTGAGCAGAGTGGTCTCGTGCTTCATTGTTTTGTCGATTTTTTTCCGGCCGAAGTGATCCTGCACCTGCAGCCATCGCTCCGCTGACATGGTCGGCTCGTGGTAGCCTATGGAGACACGCCACTCTTCCGGAGGTGCCTGGACGTGCTTCTTCTTCCGGTTCACTCTCTTCTCAGTGGTTCGGCCGTACACCATGACACCGTGCTGACCGTCCCAGAGCTCCCGGGGGCTTCCTTCGTCCATGATGCAGCCGAGCTCCTGGAAGTAGTCGAAGATCTCCGGAGTGTCGGCAACGCAGAACGGGCTCCTGAGGATCTGATGGAGCTGGGTGGTGGATAGGAAGGCGCCACGCTGGGAGCGGATGCCCTGCTGCCGGCAGTATGTCTCCAAGGCCTGCAGGGAGAAGTCGTTCGTGAGGAGTATGTCAACCAGTCGCTCCTTCTCTTCATGCTGTTCGTCGTTTTTGACGAGCGTTTTGTGCTTCTTCGCTCCCAGATCGACCTCTACGATGTCATAACCGAACGGGGCCATGCCACCACACCAGAAGCCTCTGGCCGCGAGGTGGTTCATGCCGTCCCGGATCCTGATGGAGTCGTTCCCGATCTCGATGCCGGAGAAGATCACCGCGAGGTACATCATCGCCTCACCGATCGGTGTGGTCGTGTCGATGCCGTCCTTCACGGTCACGAACTTGACCTCGTGCTCCTTCAGATAAGTGTAGAACGTGCAGAAGTCCATCATGTCGGAGCAGACGCGGTCGATGCGGTAGATCACGACGCAGTCGATCAGGCCTGCACCTACATCCTCGCGCAGTCTGTTCATGGCAGGGCGGTCGATGTCGCTCCGAACGTAGCCGTCGTCCTCGTATGGCGTGACAGTGGTCACATCATCGAAGACGCGGTCGATGTACTCCTGGCAGGCCGACAGCTGCATCTTGACGCTGTCAGACGTGTCGGTGAAGTATGACTTGCGTGTATATATCCCAAAATTCAAGGCAGAGTCCTCCCTTCTATATTGAGAACCCTGCACAAAAATGTTATAATGTGGCCGTGTAGAGCGCACTCGCAAGAGTGCAGTGTTCTCGCTTCATGTCCGTCGCTGTTCCCGCAGCGGCGGGCTTTTTTTTTATTCTTTTACGCGGAGAACCGCGCAGGCGGCCAGCTTCGTGTCATAGCTGGCCAAACGGTAGGCCTTCAAGATCTCCAGCTCCTTCGGAGTAACCTCCAGCAGGATGTCAGCGTTCTCAGGATCCACGCCTTCGCCGCATAGTCTCACGACCATGTCGCTCTGGCCGAGCAAGTACATCATGTCGACGTTGAAATAATCGGCCAGTTTTTCATAAACTTCCAGGGACGTCTCTCCAGCGGGCCGGCGCACGCCTCTCTCATAGCCGGAGATCGTCTGCTTATTTACTCCAAGCAACTCGGCAAGATCTTCCTGGGTGACGCCCTTCTGATCGCGTAAAAACTTCAATCTTTCGCCAAAAGTCGCCATTTTGAGCACCTCCTTCCGCGTCGGTAAACTTTTTGCTTATTTCCCTATTGACAATTATAAGCGAATTGTTTACTATATACAAGTAAGCGTTTTGCTTACTCGATAAAAACGGAAGGAGGACGAAGCAGTGACAAGCACTAAACTCGACGCGGCGGTGATCGGACAGAAGCTCCGCATCCTGCGAGGCGATCGCCTGCAGCAGGAAGTCGCGGACGCGGTGGGCGTGTCAAAGATGGCGATCTCAGCCTACGAGAACGGGGACAGAGTTCCAAAGGATGAGATCAAGGTCAAGCTGGCCCAGTACTTTGATGACACAGTCGAAAATATTTTTTTTACCGAGATGTAAGCGTTTTGCTTATATAGGCGCGGGAACGCCGGAAGGAGGAAGCGAGAACATGGAAAACAAGCAACATATTTGTGATTTACTCACCGAGACACTGAGAGCTACACGAGACCAGGCCGATCTGAAGCGCATCCGCTACGAGGAAATAGGCCCAGATGATCAGCAAGTAGTCCTCGACTATGAAAGCGGCGGACATCGTTCCGTCAATGTATCACTCGACTCCGGGATCGCGATGGTCCGCGACATCCTGAGAGCACTGCAGTGAGGAGGTGGCCAAGATGATGAAATGCGAGTTCGAGGCAAAGCTGAGCGAGCTGGAACCGATCCAGCGCACCGTGAGCGATGACGACTACAAGCTGATCGAGTACGTCTACACCTTCCACCCTTCGATCAGCGAGACCGATGGCAAGCGCCAGGTGGCGCTCCTCTATCATGAGTTCGGTCTTCGAGTCTTCAAGGATATGGAAGCGACAGCAACCGCAAACCAAGTACTTGAGAGCGCGATCCGCAAGACACGAGCAGAGCTTCAGAAGCTACTCGACGAAGCGGACGACCTCCGGAAGGGAGTCGGCGCATGAGAACGTTCTGGACAGTATATCCGGATGATCCAGATCTGAAGCCTCAGCACTTCACCACGAAGCGCGAGGCGCAGGAGTGGGCGGACGGCCTCTGCTGCAGCTACTACATCGAGCACATTTAGGAGGTGGCCATGAAGAAGAGGGAGATCAAAGTGAAAATCACATACACCGAAGGCTACAAGGAGCGCTTCACAGCGGCCTGCGTAAAAGTGGCCAGGAAGAGGGTGAGCTCATGAGAAGAGAAGACCCGAAGACGCTCGTCAACAGCTTCCTGCTGGGGCTCGTGATCGCACTGATCGCGGCGGCAGTCCTCCGGCCCTTATATGAAAAGGAGCAAGCCGAGAGGAAGAAGATCGCCGAGGAGTGGGTGCAGGAACAGATCAGAGCCGACAGAGCCTACAAGCTCGAAGTCGAAGCAGAGAAGGCCCGCTGGGAAGCGATCGAAGAAGAGGAGAGGCTCTCCGCTATCACAGAGAACGCGACAGAAGCCGCTGAGGTCATCTTCGACGACACCCGGATCCCGGACGACATCGAAGAAGCCGCCAGGAAGTGGGGCGAGGTTTACGACATCGAGCCGGAGTTCCTGGAAGCCGTAGCCTGGGCCGAGAGCAGGTTCGATCCTGAAGCAGTCAACGGTGGCTGCGTCGGATTGATGCAGGTCTCACCTTACTGGCACCACGATCGGATGGAGCGCCTCGGAGTAGACGAGGACGGGCTCTACACAGTAGACGGGAGCATGGCCGTCGCGGCCGACTACTTCCGCGAACTTATGGACACCGGCAACGACACCTACTGGGTGCTTATGACATACAACGGCGACAGCAGAGCGCCGAGCTACCTGAAGTTAGAGGAGGGGCCGTCAGAGTACGCTCTGATCATATACGACCTGACCTTTGAACTTATAGAAACACACAAGGAAGGAGGAAGCGCGTCATGGCTGGAGTATTAAAACATGCACAGCGAAGTCGCAGGAGCTACAAGAACCATCAGATGATGGCCGGAAGTTTTGCCAGAACTTCAGCAGCTACCGCGACAGTGAAGCAGGCCAAGAAGACCCAGGGCATCCTGGAAGGCCTGAAGAAACTGGTCACACACAACACAGCGAACAAGTAGAAAAGGAGGAAGTGAGAACATGCAGATAGTTGTGACTTTTAACGACTTCGAGGAGATGGAAGCCTTCGCTCAGAAGGTCCTCGAAAAGAAGCAGCCACTCACAGCCAAAGAGCTGAACGAGTCGGCCAAGAAGACAGAGGCGATTATAAACGCCGCAGAAGCAAAAGAGGAGGCCGAGAAGAAGGCCAAAAAGGAAGAGGCGAAGAAGTCCTCACCTAAGACAGAAAAACCCGCAGAAGAGGCTCCTGCGCAGTCAGACGAGCCCGCTGAGGAGCTCCCATTCAGTGAAGACAAGAAGGAAGCGCCTGCTGCCGACGTAGGAGAGACAGAGGTCAAGGTCTTGCTCTCCAAGAAGCTCAAAGCCGGCAAGAAGGCAGAAGTCAAGGAACTGTTCGGCAAGTACGGCGTCGAGAAGCTCTCCGAGCTCGTAGAGAAGCATCCGGATCAGCTGGGCGCCTTCTACAAAGAAGCGGAGGAGATATAAATGGCAGCACCAAGCGCACACGCGACACTATCAAGCAGTAGCGCTCACCGCTGGATCCCCTGCCCTGGTTCCGTGAAGCTGGGCTCGCAGTTCCCATCATCGTCTTCCATATATGCAGACGAGGGAACGCTGGCCCACGAGGCGGCGGAGCAGATGATCAAGACCGGCAAGGTCAGCGCTGCACACAAGAAGAAAATCAACAAGTTCTACGAAGAGAACCCCGGACTCGGCGGAAACGCTGACCAGATGATCAAGACCCTGGAGCCGTACGTCGAGTTCATCAAGGAAGAGTTCGCAGAGCAGAGCCACATCGACCCGGCCACTGAGCTCATGACAGAGCAGAGGGTCAACCTCACGCAGTGGATCCCGGAGGGCTTCGGCACCTCCGACGTGGTGATCATCCGCACGGGCCGCTTGCACATCATCGACCTGAAATATGGGAAGGGCGTGCCGGTCTTCGCGGAGAGCAATCCGCAGCTGAGACTCTACGCACTCGGCTCCCTGGATCTGCTCGACGCGGTCTACGACGTCAACGAGGTGGTCATGACGATCTACCAGCCGAGACTGGACAACGTCTCCACCGACAAGATGCCCGCCTCTGAGCTTTACAACTGGGCCGAGGAAGTGGTCAGACCTGCAGCACTGCTCGCACTTACTGACAACGCACCGATGACAGCCGGAGACTGGTGCCAGTTCTGTCCGGCAAGGAAGACCTGCAGGACAAGGGCCAACACCTACACCGATCTGATGCACTACATGACCGAGAAGTGCCTGACAGTCGACGAGATCGCTGAGCTCCTCGGCAAGGTCGACGGCCTTGTGAAGTGGGCCGAGGATCTGAAGGACGGAGCACTCACGAGAGCCCTCGAGGGCGAAGAGTTCCCTGGCTGGAAGGTAGTCGAAGGACGAAGCAACAGAAAGTACAGCGGAACGGAGGAAGAGATCGTCCGCCAGTGCGAGGGCGCAGGATATGACAGAGCCCTCCTCTTCGAGACGAAGCTCCTGACAGTCACCAACATGGAGAAGCTCATGGGCAAGAAGCAGTTCGCGGAAGTCCTGGGCGGATATGTAGAGAAGCCGCAAGGCAAGCCAACACTCGCGCCGGAGAGTGACAAGCGTCCGGCATTAACCAACAACAGCGCCGCGGAAGACTTCGCGGATGAATAAAACCATAGGAGGATAAGACAATGGCAAGTAGAAACGGTACTAAAGTAATCACGGGGGAGGTTCGCTTCAGTTATCTGCACGTTTTCGAGCCTTATGCAGGAGTGCAGGGCCAGGAGGAGAAGTACAGCGTGTGCCTTCTCATTCCTAAGAAGGACAAGCAGACCATCGCACTCATCCAGGAGGCGATCGCAGAGGCTACTGACGCAGGACAGACATCCAAGTGGGGCGGCAAGGTTCCAAAGAACTTGAAGCTCCCCCTCAGAGACGGAGACACTGACAAGGATCTCGACGAGAACCCTGAGTACGAGGGCATGTTCTTCCTCAACTGCTCAAGCAAGAGACAGCCGGGCCTTGTAGACTCTCACAAGCAGGAAATCATGACAAGCGACGAGCTGAAGAGTGGAGACTGGGGCAAGGCTTCCATCAACTTCTTCCCGTTCTCAGCATCCGGCAACAACGGCGTCGGCGTAGGGCTTAACAACCTTATGAAGACAAAGGACGGCGACAGCCTCGGCGGCGGTTACACCAAGGCAGAGGACGACTTCGAGGGAGAATTTGAGGACGAAGATGGTCTCCTCGATTGAGTTAGGGATCGACATCGAGACCTTCAGCTCCGTGGACATCAAGAACGGGGCCTACGCATACGCGGAGGCCCCTGATTTTGAGATACTTCTGATCAGCTACAAGTTCAGCGACGAGGACAGCATCAGACTCATAGATCTGACAGAGCACGCGCCAAACTATGCGCCGGGAGATCCGGACGCTCGCTTCTGGCAGGCGCTCACAGATCCGGCAGTGATAAAGACAGCATACAACGCCAACTTCGAGAGGACGTGCCTCGCTAAACATACGGGCGAGGCGATGCCTCCGGAGCAGTGGCGCTGCACCATGATCCTCGCGGTCCAGCTCGGCCTCCCTCGTGCCTTGAAGGACGTCGGCCCCGCTCTGGGGCTCTCTGAAGAAGAGCAGAAAAAGAAGACGGGCGCAGCACTCATCCAGTACTTCTGCAAGCCCTGCAAGCCTACCAGGACAAACGGCGGCAGAACGAAAAACACAGCAATCAACGCTCCCGAGAAGTGGGAGCTTTTCAAAGAATATAACATCCAGGACGTGGCCACAGAGCAGATCATCCTGAAGAAGCTCAGGGAGTTCAAGCCTGACGCTTCGGAGCAGGAGCTCTGGAACCTCGACCAGGAGATCAACGACAGAGGCGTGCTTCTCGACATCGACATGGCCGAGAAGATCGTGGGCTTCGATACCAAAAGGAGCGAAGAGCTCCTGCAGGAGTCCATCGACATCACCGGGCTCAAGAACCCGAACAGCCTCGCACAGCTCAAGCCCTGGCTCCAGTCTCACGGTCTTCCGGTGGACTCGCTCCGCAAGGACGACGTCTCCAGCATACTGGAGGATCCGGACATCTCTGACGAAGTCCGGAGAGTTTTGGAGATCAGGCAGGCGCTCGGCAAGACCAGCGTCAAGAAATACCAGACCATGATCGACATCGCGAGCCACGACGACAGAGCTCACGGCATCATGCAGTTCTACGGCGGCCACACCGGAAGATGGGCGGGCCGTTCCCTGCAGCCGCAGAACCTCGTCCGGAACACGATGCCAGACGAAGAGCTCGACGCGGCCAGGGAACTCGTCAAGGCCGGAGACTTTGAAGGTCTCGAGATGATCTTCGGAGAACCTGCGGAGATCTTCTCCCAGCTCGTGCGCACGGCCTTCATACCATCACCGGGCAACCGGTTCGTCGTGAGTGATTTCTCGGCCATAGAGGCGAGAGTGATCGCATGGATCGCCGGAGAGGAGTGGCGCCTGGATGTCTTCAGGAACGACGGCGACATATACTGCGAGAGTGCGAGCCGCATCTACCACGTCCCGGTCGTGAAGCACGGCGTCAACGGAGAGCTCAGACAGCGCGGCAAGGTCGCAGAGCTGGCCCTGGGATATGGCGGAAGCGTCGGAGCCATGAAGAGCATGGACACCACCGGCTCAGTGCCGGAGGAAGAGATGGGCGGCATCGTTCAGCAGTGGAGACGCGAGTCTCCTGCCATCGTGAGGATGTGGAAGGAGTGCCAGAACGCAGCCGTCTCGGTTATATCCGGAAGACAGCCCAGGAGGGTCTCGAGGACTCTGCAGGGCACTGAGTTCTACATGGAGAGAGTCGCAGGGACTCCGGTGCTGATCATAAGACTGCCAAGCGGCCGCCCGATCTCCTTCTGGGATCCGATGGTCATGGAGTCCGAGATGGGGCCGCGTGTGACATATATGAACCAAAACCAGACGACCAGGAAGTGGGAACGCTGCGAGACCTATGGCGGAAAGATCACCGAGAACATCGTGCAGAGTGTCGCCCGCGACTGCCTGGCCGAGAAGATGACGCAGCTCTCTGCTCAGGGTTACAACATCGTCTTCCACGTCCATGATGAGATGATCCTGGACGTGCCAAGAGAAGACACAAGAGCCGCGGAGATCGTTGACAAGATAATGGCCGAGCCTATCGACTGGGCGGAAGGCCTGCCACTAAAAGGAGGGACTTATGAGTGCGATTTTTACAGAAAAGACTGAGCAAGTCCTGACGATCCAGTACATGACAGAGGGCGGACATGGCACCATGAACATCCGCCTCGATCAGGCGCTTCCGTGCACAGCCGCATGGCTGAAGAAGCTCCTGAAGGTCGTCAGACTGTCAGACCAGCAGGAAGAACTGGAAGCAGAGCTTCTGATCTACCTGAACGAGCTCTTCGATGCTCTTCCGGATCCGGAAGACATAAAGGCGAGACAGAGATCCGCAGAACTGTCCGCCGGTCTTCAGAGGTCGGAGGTGATCAAGATCAAGGCACAGGAAAAGGCGCAGGCCGACTACGTGAAGCTGCACGTCAAGCGTGGGGACAAGAACAACACCTACAGGAAGCAGCTGGATGAGACAAGGGAGAAGCTGAAGACCGAAAAGGACCGCCTCTATCGTATGGAGGACAAGGTGAGAGTCTTCAAACACGCCCTTGAGGACAGGGAGAGAGATGAGAAAAGGATCCGGGAGTGCCTGGCTCTTCTCGGACAGGAGGACATAGATGCAGCAAGCTAATAATGTGATCAAGATGGAAGAAAAGACCGTCACAGGTCTCAAAAATAACCCGACCGTGTGGATCGCTGAAGGCACCAGTCGCTTCTCTACAGCCTGGAAGAATAAGCAGGTGCGCTGGTCGGAGCTTCTGGCCAGACTCAAGAACGTCTCCATGACACAGGAGACGCAGGCCGAATACTTAAAGATGTCTAAGGCCCAGCAGGACAAGATCAAGGACGTGGGCGGCTTCGTAGGCGGAACGCTCGACGGCGGAAGACGTAAGTCCGACACCGTAAAGCTCCGCAGCCTTGTCACCTTCGACCTGGACTTCGCTCCGGCTGACTTCGTTCAGACGATGCAGCTGGAGGCTCCCTATGCCTGGGCCATCTATTCAACCCACAAACACAAACCGGAGACGCCCCGCTTCCGTCTCATCGCTCCACTGTCCCGTGACGTGGATCCAGAAGAGTATGAAGCACTGACCAGGAAGATGGCCGAGGAGATCGGGCTCGAATACTTCGACACCACGACCTTCCAGCCGAGCCGTCTCATGTACTGGCCAAGTGCTTCGCGCGATGCGGAGTTTGTCTTCGAGTATAACGACGACAAAGTGCTGGATCCTGACAAGATCCTGGCCAAGTACCCGGACTGGCGTGATGTCTCATACTGGCCGGTGTGCCCGGATGAGGTCAGGGTCCAGAAGAAGCGACTGGAGAAGCAGCAGGATCCAACCAAGAAGAAGGGGCCGATCGGAACCTTCTGCAGGACCTACACCGTGCCGGAAGCCATCGCCGCGTTCATCCCGGAAGTCTACACCAAGGCAGACAACAAGGACGACCGCTACACCTACGCGCAGGGCTCGACCTTCGGCGGTCTCGTCATATATGACGACGGGCTGTTCTGCTACTCAAATCACAGCACGGATCCGGCGCACGGTCAGGATCTCAACGCCTTCGACCTCGTGAGGATCCACAAGTTCGGCCACGAGGATGATGATGTGCCGGAAGGCACACAGACGACGAGGCTCCCTTCATATAAGTCCATGATCGACCTGATCAGAACCGACAAGAACTGCATCAGAACCTTCGATGCAGAACGTCACGCGGCTGCTGCCGATGACTTTGAAGGAGAAGAAGGAGAGCCGCATGAGTGGAGGCTCGACCTGACAAGAACGAAGCAGGGGCTCGTTGAGCCCACGATCGAGAACCTTCTCA
>ODAI012876688.1_pt1 | contig 37148 bp, 32 predicted proteins | sample 1539321 | NCBI WGS metagenome assembly ODAI01 (sample SAMN02144231, study PRJEB22623) | gut metagenome | biome: sheep rumen | host: Ovis aries | place: New Zealand
ATATGCGCGAGTGGCTCAGCGGTGGAGCACCTCCTTGCCAAGGAGGGGGTCGCGGGTTCGATCCCCGTCTCGCGCTCTCATGCGGGTGTAGTACAATGGCTAGTACGCCAGCCTTCCAAGCTGGACACGTGGGTTCGATTCCCATCACCCGCTCTATTTTTTTGCCCGTAAACAGTGCGTTTGCGGGTTTTTTGATTTGCGTGACCTTGCGTGACCTAAATTCGTTCTGAAATCCCCGAAAGTAACTCACAAGAGCGCTTTCATATCTTCTTTGGAGACCTTCTTCCGAATATTCCTTGACTTGTCATAGTGCTGAGTCATTTTGCGGTCGGTATGTCCGGCGGTGTACTGTATCTTCTCCTCGGCTACACCTGCATCATACAGGGAGCTGATTCCATAAAAACGGAACTTGTGGGAAGAGCGGTAGGTGTATATGATAAAAGGAGTCGGCACCTGGCAGGGTACTGGCTCCTCTTAGAATAGGTTATCATCGTCAAAGTGTTCCATGATGTCATCAACACCACAGTGCAGGATGTTGCAGAGGCGGTCAATCGTGTTGACCTGAACATTCTGGTTGTGCCGCAGTCTATTGAGCTGGGAACGGTTCACGTTGTAATGGGTATAAAGGTCATACTGTGTGATGCCCCGCTCTTTCATTGTTTTCCAAAGACGGTCATATTTTATCATAGTTAAATCCCTTAAATCCTCTTGTAATATCAACATTATCCGATTAAAATGAAACCAGGAATAGTGTTCGCGGAGTGACACTATATTAAATAGAAGATCAAGAATATGGAGGAGAAAATGGGATTTCTCAAAAAGTGGATAAGGAAAATCTGGTGCTGGCATAAACTGAGGTGCATGGACAGACGGTGGCGTATGCAGGGCGGCGCATCTTATCAGCTGTTCCCACCATCATTTTATTACATCCATTCTGCAGAGGAAATAAAAGATATTACAGAAAAGAAGTTAACAGATTTAAGAAAGCAAATTAAAGAGTACGGGGGAATATGACTAAAAAACAAAATATGAAAATTACGGGGAAGGGTATGTCATAGATAATAAAATGTAATCTTGTTAAGGTATATAAAAACTGTTATAATTAATATGTAAGTAGGAAATAAATCGAAAATGTAGCAAAACATATAAATTGCATAAAGTTAAATGAAGTAGTGCCATAAAATTTTCTACAAACACTAAAAACATATTTGGATAAAGGAGAGTTAATATGGGAATATATATTGGAATAATTGAGAAAAGTGATCACTATGGTAATTTTTTTTATAATTATAAACCTATAGCTGAAGTTAAAAATAATCAGGTGATTACACTTTCTTTTCAAGAACAGGAAGCATTATTGCCTGATTCGGAAAAGCGGAATATATGTTTTGCTTATGATTGGGATGTAATTCAAGAATGTCATCGCATGGATGAGGTTTTTTCCGAAAAATCGCTTGTTTTATTTGAGTTTGATTTATCGGATTTGCTACCTAATACTAAGGCGAATGGTGATAGGAATCTGACGGGGTATAAAGTTTCCGCAATGGAAATGCTGAATAAAGGAAAAATCCGACCCATAGGAAATTTTGGCGTGTATTTTGCAGTAGGTAGGGATGAGGTTCTTTCTGACTTTACTAATGATACAATTGTTGAGATTAAATCGTCGTATGTATTAGCTGGCAGCCAGGTGTTTATTGAAATGGATGAAGGAGATTTCTGGGCAGGTCCTTATGAGGTCGGATATCGTGAATATACTTCTTCTTATTATGTAAAACCGCAGATTAAAGAAAATAAATATACTATTCGTGGTTATTATGGTAGTCAAATAGAACAATTTGATTTAACTAATTCTGAAGGTCATTGGGGAGGGTCTGAAAATAAATGGACAGTTTTGTGTCCAAAACAAGGCGAAAGCAGAGAACAGAAGGATGTTATTCCCAATTCCGTGTTGATTGAAAGCTTTAAAGATAGCATCAAAAGTGAAATTACTGCTGACGGTAAAATAAAGCTGGATGATATTCCAGCGTTATTAAAGCAATACGAAGAATCTGAAATAATGAGTCCTGTTTTGACAAGTGAAACGCGTCGTACTAGATTGAATCGGCTGGTTGACATTATGTCCTCAGAAGTAGATGTGGATGAAACACTTCGTATAATTACCGACTTTGTTTGCGACCTACTTGTAAAATACCATACAAGTAAAAATGTCGAAGAGTGGGTTCAGAATTTGCTTGAAAAACATCCTGAGCTACTTGACCAACTGAAAAGCACACAGACTATTTCAAAACGTATTACGGAACTTGAATATAGGTGTGATGAGTTAGAGGACCAAAAGCATAAGTTAGAAAAGGAGATTGAAGAATCTCGTCAAAGCGCGGACGCCATTGATCAGCAAGCAATTAAGGGTATGCTTGCTCAAAAAAATAAAGAGTATAATGATTTAGTTTGCGATTATAATGCTTATGTTGATCGGCTTGAGGTAGTTAAAAAAACGCTGGGCGTTGCCGATGATGTCAGTGCGCTTCAAAAAAGGTATGATGATCTTACTGAAGATTGTCATTACTTGGAGGGACATAAAAAACATCTGGATATTGAAGCGGGTAAGTTAGAGTTGCAATTCCAACAGATTGTCAGCAATGCTCACGAAAAAATGGTTGGAATTGCTTTTGATGGATTTATGGCTAGCAAGATGCTTCATGCTGCTGCAGAATGGGAAACTGAGCAGGATGACAATCAGTATGCAAATCTTATTAATAAAGTCGCTGATCTATCAGTTTGCAATAAGGAGCCAGACGAACTTGTTGAATACTTATGTCGAGTCATAAATACTTGTCGTCCCAATTATAGTAAAAATACTATTATTAATATTGCTATTTGTTTAACTCAAGGATTTTTAACCGTATTCTCTGGTGAGCCTGGTTGTGGTAAAACTTCTATATGTAATATTTTTGGTGAAATTCTTGGACTCAACAAAATTTCTGACATGATTGATTGTTCTGATGAAAGTAAAGAAATCGTTAAACGGTATCTATCGGTTTCTGTAGAAAGAGGATGGACATCTAAAAGAGACTTTGTTGGCTACTATAATCCTTTATCTAAGACTTTCGACAAGAGCAATCGCCGAATTTATGATGCGCTTCGACAGTTAGATGCGGAAAAGCGTGCGGGTATTTTTAAGCTACCATATATTATTCTTCTTGATGAAGCAAATCTGAGCCCTATGGAATATTATTGGTCAGACTTTATGAATGTTTGTGATGATTTGGGAACAAACAGTAAGGTAAATTTAGGTGAAGATTATGTATTTGGAATTCCTGAAACACTTCACTTTGTTGCAACTATTAACAATGATCATACCATAGAACAATTATCCCCTCGTTTAATTGACCGCGCTTGGGTTATTATGCTACCTCAGATGACGTTGAGGGACTATGGTTCTTTCAGTACTGATGCTAAAATTCCAACAGAAACAATAGATGTGATTTCTTGGGAATCACTTTGTAACGCATTCGCTCCAGCAGGAGAAGCTTGTTTTTCTAACCCAGATATTCAAAAGTGCTATGAGTCGATTATTATAAAGTTGCGTGAGCAAAAGTTTTTAGTGAGTTCTCGAGTTGATAAGGCTATTAAAAGATATTGGTCAGTTGCATCTAAGTATTTTGAAATGGATGATACCAAAACTGATGCGACTATTATTGCGCTTGATTATGCCATTTCTCAGCGTATTCTCCCTAAAATTAATGGAAACGGAGAAGAATTTGAAAAATGGCTTAACGAGTTGAGCAGTCTGTGTAGCAGTAATGGTTTAAACACATCGGCTACTATTTTAAAGGAAATAATTGAGCGCGGAAACAGACAGATGAAAGATTATCGGTTCTTCTGTTAAGGGGGCAATAGTATGGCTATGTGTTCATTAACTTTACAGCCTTATGGCAAACAATCATTTACTGTTGATCTGTCTGAGAGTAGTGGGCGAAGGGGGAGCATCGAGCAAATAATAGAGAGATCAATAGATAGATATATTTTTTCTGATTTAAGTTATGAATTTATTTTATTATGCGAAAGTCAGGCGGATGTTCAGGAAGTTAGTGTATACATAAATGATGTGTATGAACCGTCTGTATATGAAAATGGTAAAATAATGTTTCCCGGAAAGGGAGCAAGTGACAAGCGAATATTCATAGATTGCTATGGATTTGTAGAAATTTCTCTTGATATTTATCAAGCGGATGGAAGTCAGTGTCAATATGTTACTGACTTCCTCCCAGTTTTAGTGCGACGCGGCGAACTTAATAATGCGGTAAAGGATATGGTAAATTATGTATATTCTAATCAAGAGTTACTATTGCTTAATGGAGAGCCCAAGGCTACAAACCCAACAAATATGAAAGAAAGTGGTTATCAGAACCTTTCTGCGCATATCATTCTTGCTGAAGAAATAGCCTCTATTTATGAGAATAGTTATGGTTATTTTAAGGCAAATAGTCAATTTAAGATTGATAAAATTTCCCAAATTGATCGGTTTGAGCATCTACAATATGTTACTCCTGCAACGGTTCAGTATATAGTAACGCATCCAGAAGAGTTACGTAGAACTAGCAGTTATTCGGGAATTCGTGTTGGGAATATTGTTTATCAGCCTGAAAGGACACTTTTAGTTGAAAATAAGCGTTCTTATGATACCTATGAAAATCGCGTGGTATTAGGGTTTATAAGAAAAATGATTGATTCGGTTAATCAGCTGTGCGAGCATTGCAATGATTTACTGAAACAAATACCTAACAATGAGAATTATGGCGATGAATACATATACTCCTCATTCTTTATGTTTACGGAAACCAAGAGAACTTTGGAGAACGGATTAAATCGTTTAATGAATCTACGTGCAAAATTTGCCAGCCTATGGGAAATGTATACTGGTGCAATGAGAATAAAAAAATCAGAGGTAATGCTTAATGAGCCAAGACCATCACAGATTTTTTTGTCGGTTCCACAGTATAATCGTATTTTTATTGAAATTTATAAATGGTTTCGTTTTGGTATTTATGATTTTACAAGAGAAAATTTTATGCTTTCTTTCATAAAGATATCGTCACTTTATGAAGGATATTTATTGGCCAAATTTATTGCATATTTTAAAAATCGGGGGTATAAACTGGAAAATATAAAAAAATGTACTTACCCCACAAAACGCAATTGGAAATATAAAAATACGACATGTAGTAATACTTTTTTCTTTAAGAATGAAAAGCATAAGTTAACCCTTTATTATCAGCCAGTTATTTATGATACGGATGAAAGTAGTGTTAATGGAATTGGTTTGACTCGTAATAACTCTATTTACATTTTGGATGAAACTGCTACAGATAGGCAATCGGGTGGTCATTATTATTCTCCTGATTATTTAATAAAAGTAGAGTGTGATTCTTATGTGAGATATCTTATATTGGATGCTAAATTTAGTGATTTGGCTTGCGTAAGGAAGTATTATGTCAGGGAACTGGCGTTTAAGTATTTGTTTTCTATAAGCCCTATTCAACCTACAGATACAATTGCAGGTTTGGGTATAATATATGGTAAATGTAGTAATCTAGAGCAAATGCAGAGTGTATATGATAAGCAACTACCAAATCAAAAAATAGAGCCTATAGCAGACTTATTGCCATTGATAGAGGGCGTTGCAAACGATAAGCATTATAGTAATTTGGATGCATTAATGAGAGCGGTGGTTGCGTTTATATGAATGAAATTGATAATGGGTTTGAACAAGTCGCCACGATAATAGAAAACGCTCGTGACAATGCTTGTCGCAAGGTTAATGAGGAATTAATCCTGATGTGATGTATAAGAATATTGGAGGGCTTCTTTCAGAAGGTAAAGGCGGAACGGAATCCTTTCTTAGATTCATATGTAATAGAATTCTTGGACTTACCAATCGGATTCCTTGAGAAAAATCTTTGCAAGGAATTAATTGTAGAAATGAAGGGAAACTAAGCATGAATAAAGAAATATCAGATAAAATAGTGGTCGTAAAGTCTCATGACATAAACATCGACAAAGACTATGTTAAATGGATTTATGAACTAAAGCAGCGTTTCAGGAACGCGCAGATAAAATCAGCCGTTAAAGTGAATTCTGAGCAGTTGCTTTTTAATTGGCAGCTCGGAAGAGATCTTGTAATACGTAAGGCTGAAGAAAAATGGGGAAAAGGTGTTGTAGAACAGGTTAGCTTGGATCTGCAAGCAGAATTTCCTGAGGTTAAGGGATTTAGCACTTCAAATCTTTGGTACATGAAGAAATGGTATCAATTTTATGAACCAATTTTGAAAGATGAAAAACTCCAACAACTTGTTGGAGAAATTGTTGTGGTTGAAAATACAAGACTTGAGCAAATAGGAACTGCTATTGCAGAACTCCAACAACCTGTTGGAGAAATAGGTTTTCCGATGCCATTCAGCTTTGTGCCTTGGGGACATCATATTTTGATAATCACAAAATGTAATGATGTCGAAGAAGCTCTTTTTTACATAAAGCTTGTAGTGGATAGGGGATTGAGCAGAAATGCACTGGATGACTATATTAGGGCAGATTATTACAATGCGACTGGAAAGGCGATTACAAATTTTAAGGAAAAATTGCCGGTTACGCAAGGAAAGCTCGCTCAGGAACTTCTGAAAAACAATTATGACCTTGGTTTTGTCAGCTTGCCTGAAGAGTATGATGAGAATGATTTGGAAGATATGATAGAGCAGAGGATGACACGCTTTCTGCTTGAACTAGGTGAAGGCTGGGCTTTCGTTGGCAGACAGAAGGAAATCATTATTTCCGGGAAAACAAGAAAGATAGATTTGTTGTTCTATCACATTTATCTTCGGTGTTATGTAGTGATAGAGTTAAAGGTAAAGCCATTTGATCCGGAATTTGCAGGTAAACTGAACTTTTATGTGAACGCTGTTAATGAGTTTATCAAAAAAGACAGCGACAATCCGACAATCGGCCTTTTGATATGCAAGGATATGGATCGTATGGAGGTACAGCTTGCATTTCAGGGAATAACCACTCCGATGGGGGTGGCAACATATGACAATGTTAAGATCAAGGAAATACAGGAATATTTCCCCACCACAAAGCAGTTTCAGCAACAGATTGCATTGGCTGAAGAAGAATATAAGCTTAAGCGAGAAAAGAAATGAGATCTATGCAGAAAAGATCATATATATTAGGAAATGGCAAAGGATATTCTTATTCCCATTTCTCCATCCGAGAGGGTTGACTAAGGGTTGACCAGGAGGTTCCCGATGCTGCAAAGCCCCTTTCTATAAGCGTTTTCGGATGACAGGGATAATTCGATTCCCATCACCCGCTCTTATTTTTTCCCGTAAACAGTGCGTTTGCGGGTTTTTTATTTTGCGTGACCTAAATTCGTTCATTTTTTTGTATCATTACTATGTAAAAGCTAAAAATAGCATGCAGGGGGATAAAACATTGAAAAAAACATTTACAGTTCTGTCCATAGCGCTGATCATTACTGCCATATTTGCAGGCTGCGGTTCCTCCCCCAAAGCGGATTACGATAGCCCCAAAGCGGTGATAGAAGCACTCAACGCGATCCACACCGAATGGGAAAACAATCAACTTTATAATGACCTAGAGGGAAGGACTTTTATTGTCAAGACATCTAAAACATTGGATAAATCCGATCCGGTCGGTGATCAGGAAGCGGCTAAGAAATCCCCGGGGCGTAACTGGGTATGTATCCCTTATTCCGATATTAATATTGATGTAATGCTTTGGCTGACGAATGAGCAATGGGAGAGTATCAAGTACAAGAAGGGTGATACTTTGGTTTTGCAGGTCGAATTTATTGCACAGCGCGGAACGAAAAACGGAAGTTTAAGGCAATATTATATTAACGCGATATTGCCGGAGTGATCATTTAAAAAGCAATGAATGGAACAGCACTCGGCATGGGTGCTGTTTTTTATTTGGACAGTATTGAAATATGTGCCACAAATCTTGAAAAAACTTTTATTTGTGGCATAATATGAGCAGATGATAAGGTAAAAAAGGAAAGAGATGACGAAAGGGGATTTCAGAAATGGCGTACAAGATTATCGGCGACAGCTGTTGTGATTTTTCTAAACTGGAGATGCGTAAGGGGAATATTGCCCGTGTGCCCATGTCGATCATCATTGGCGGCGTGGAATATCGGGATGACGGACATAGAAAGCAGGAGGAGTGGATCGAGATGATCAAGAGCGATCCGGGGTATCCCAGGTCGGCGTGTCCGTCTCCGGACGACTTTTACCGGGCGTATGATGAAAACTGTGACAACTATGTGATCACTCTGTCCTCTAAGTTAAGCGGTGTATACAACAGTGCCATGGTGGCAAAGGAGATGTTCGAGGAGGAGCACGGGGGTGTGCGTATCCATGTGTTTGATTCCAAGAGCGCAGCGGCCGCACAGCATCTGTTGTACGAGAAGATCGTGGAATTGGCGGATTCCGGCTGTTCCTTCGAGGAGGTAGTGGAAGCGGCAGAGGCGTTTCGGGATGAGATGTTTACCATTTTTGTGCTGGATGATCTGGAAACCTTCAAGAAAAACGGGCGGTTGAAGGGCATCAAGGCGCTGGTGGCGACCACGATGAATGTGAAGCCTGTTCTGATAGGGGATGACGGCGATATCAAACAGATCGATCAGGCGATCGGCATGAACCGTGCCGTAAATCGTCTGCTGTGGCATATTGAAAAGAAGAATCTGGATCCGTCCCGGAAGGTGCGGATCACGCAATGCGCCAGCCGGGAGCTGTGTGCGAAGATCGCGGCAGTTCTGACGGAGCGGTTTGGCTTTACGGATGTGAAGATCATAAATGCCGGCGGTATCTCCACCACCTACGAGAATCCGGGCGGTGTTGTGATTGCATTATAGCGATTGTATTATTTAGAACATTGCCAAATGACGCAAATTCATTTATAATATAAAATGAGGTAAGATATAATTTTAACAAAGTCAAGATGGGGTAATTGGGGTGGTTATATGGATACGCAGATCAAAAGAATTAATCGAAATCTGATATTGGGATGGACGCTGATCGTTCTGATCCTGTTTGTCAGTTATCTGGGAGAAGTGATCAAAGGAGCAAGGACGGTTCCTTATCTGATCGCTTTTTCAGCGGTCACGATCCTGCCGATGGCGGCGGTGGCACTCCTCTATTTCAGGAATAAAGAGAGTCAGGATCTGCGTTATTACGTGGTGCTGGGCTATTTTCTCATGTATATTTTTGTGATGATGACCGGTTCCACCACGCTGGTCTTCACGTACATACTGCCGCTCACGGCTTTTATCGTGCTCTATCACGATCCCAAACTGGTGCTGGGAACAGGCATTATTGCCACGATCGTGAATTTTATTGATATTTTTCTGCGTTACGGTAGAGGAGAGATTGCGGCTGTTCTCACGAAAGAGACGGAGATTCAGCTGGCGCTGCTTTTCCTTTGCATTTTGGCCGCCTATCTGGCGACCCGCATTTATGATGATATTTATAAGGCGAATGTCGCTTACACCAAAGATCTGGCAGACCAGAAGGAGGAACTGTATCAGCAGGCCGAGGAGCTGGAGGCCATGAACGGCGAACTGAACAAGTACTCCGATGAGCTGTTGGTGAAAAATGAGCAGATGCGTTTGATGACCATGCAGACGATCATGACCATTGCAAATACCATCGACGCCAAGGATGAGTACACAAGAGGTCACAGCCGCCGTGTGGCGGAGTATTCCGTGGCTGTTGCGCAGGAATTGGGGCTGGACGAAGAGAAAGTGGAGGATATCCGTTTTATCGGAATGCTGCATGATATCGGCAAGATCGGTGTGCCGGATTCCGTGCTGAACAAGCCTGGAAAACTCAGCAATGAGGAGTATCAGCTGATGAAAGATCACACGGTCATAGGCGGCGAGATCCTGAAGGATATCACGATGATAACGGACCTGGATGTGGGGGCAAAGTATCACCATGAGCGTTATGACGGAAAGGGCTACCCGGAGGGGCTGAAAGGGGAGGAGATCCCGCTGATCGCCCGCATCATCGGTGTAGCGGATGCCTATGATGCCATGACTTCCAACCGTATTTACAGAAGACATCTGCCGGAGGAGAAAGTGTTGGCAGAGCTGAAAAAAGGTCTGGGTACACAGTTTGATCCGCAGGCGTGTGAGGCTATGATCCGTCTGGTGGAGGAGAAGCGTCTGACAGGATTCGATCCGGACAGCGACCCCACCGAGATGAAGCAGGCTACGCAGATTCTGACCCGTGTCATTGATAAGGCGGAGGAAACGGCGTTGGAGGAAGTACAGGCCGACGAATTGACGGGTACACTGAGCCGTGGTCAGGGCGTCAACATGATGCAGGACCAGATCGGAAAGCGCGGCACCGGCTCTTTGTTTATCTTTGACATTGATCATTTCCGCAAGATCAACGAGTCGGAAGGCTTTATGGTGGGAGACAAATATCTGCGGATCCTGGCGGATAAGATCAAGCGGATCTCGGAGGATCAGATCGTGTCCCGGTTCGGAGCGGATGAGTTTGTGGTATATATGCCGCAGGTGGACAGCGCCGAGGATGCGGAGGATGTGGCGAGACGATTCCTGGAAGACGTGAAATTGATGACGCTGAAGGATTCCTCCATTTCCAAGCTGTCGGTGTCTGTAGGTATCACGCAGATCGCTACGGAGAAGGATAAGGTGATGGTTTCCTACGAAAATGCCAGCAAGGCGCTCTTTGTGGCAAAGCAGTACGGCGGCAACAATTATTTTTGTCATAGGCTGGATAAGCTGGGGGATGACGATGATGTGGCTGTGGCAAATTCTTCGGATCTGGAGCATCTGGTGAATCTTTTCAAGAACCGGAATGAGGCGGAATTGGATGCGGATGGCAGGCCTGTGGGCATGGATTCCGGGTTTGCGAAGATTTATGATTTTGTAAATGGGATCCTGCAGAAGAACAACGGAAAGGTACGGATCGTACTGTTTACGCTGCGGGATATCGGTGAAGTATCGCTGGAGGCACATGAGGAGATCATGAGATTTCTGGAGCGGGCAATTGCCGGTGCCACCAGAAATGTGGGCGCGGCGACAAAATATACCAATGTGCAGTATGTAGTTCTGCTTGAAAATATGGATGAGACGGAGACCAGGCAGATCATAAACCGCATTATGGCGGACTTTTACCGCAGCTATGACAAGAAAAATGTGGAAGTGCATTATGATGCGGCGGATCTTGGCGCAGAATAAGGAACAGGCGACAGGTAAGAACAGGTGGAGGGATCGAAGTTGCAGGAGCTGCATAGCAAGGTGTTCACTGGGGATACATTAAAGGAATATATTGCGGACAGCGGGGTTTCTGCGCTGAAAAAGCGGGACAGTCTGGAGTCGGTGGGCGACTATCTCCGGGGGAGAGAGAAGCGTGTCCTCGGTTTGTGCGGGCTGCACCGGACAGGCAGAACTACGCTGCTCTACCAGGCGATCGACCTGTTGGGAGCGTATGATGATACTTTGCTCCTCATCGGTTCCACAGAGGATCCGGCGGAGGAGATCCGGCAGTTGTTCACCCAGTCGGCGTGTCACTATTTCTTTGTCGACGATATAGATAAAATACCGGATTTTGTGCAGAATTGCGCTTTTTTGGCGGACGAACTCACGCAGTCAGGGAAAAAGGTTGTGGTGTCGGGCGGCGACGGTGATGAACTGATCCTTCTGAAGGAGGGGGCGCTTCTCGACAGGCTGCATCTGATCCGAACCAGCTATGTTTCTTTTCGGGAGTATCAGAGATTTTATGGCGCTTCGCTGGAGGAGTATTTCGGATATCAAAGCGAACTTTCCCGGGAGAAAATACAGAAGATTGCGGATAAATACTCGGATCCGGGCGATGATAGATCGGAAATGTCGGTATTTTTGGGGAAAACGGGGAAAATATTGAAGGCGATGGACGTTCTGGCGGAGATTCCGGAGAACGGCAGGAGCTATCATACCACTTTCACGCAGCCTGGTCTGATCGAGATGCCGGATGAGACGCCGGATCCGGCGGACGGAGAAGGCGGTGAACAGCAGATGCAGACAGAGCGCCTGAAGGATGTTCTTGTGACGGATCTGCTGAAGGATAGGACGGTGTCCGGGGCGAATGTGATCGCGAAATACCGCAGCGATGGCGGGGAAGTGTTCGACATCGTATTGATCAATAAAAGAAACCGGCGCTGTGTGGCAATCCAGGTGGCGGGCACGGATCAGAAAGAGGAGAATCAGGCGCGCAACCTGACGGACAAGACCGTGTGCAGGGAGCTGCAGGAGTATTTCGGAGGCAGGCTGGTGGGGCGATATGTATTTTATTACGGACCCGGTGGAAGGGCTTTCAAGGTGCAATATGTGAACTGTACGGAATTCCTGAGCAGGGGCGCGGCGTTTTGGAATATAATGGAGAAGCTGGAAGGCGGCTGATACGGGAGGTAGGAGAATGGCTGGAAAGATTTTGGTAGTGGTTGACATGCAGGAGGATTTTACCAGAGGTGCGCTGCGCAACGAAGAAGGGATCCGGATCATTCCTAAGGTTGCGGAGAAGATCGCACAGGCGAGAGCAGCGGGAGCGGAGATCATTTTTACCAGAGATACCCACACGGATGCGTATTTGGAGACAGAGGAGGGCAAAAATCTGCCGGTACCCCATTGTATCAAAGGTACTGCCGGCTGGGAGATCGTGCCGGAGCTTACGCCTGCGGATGGGGATACGGTAATTGACAAGGAAACCTTCGGCTCGTTTGAACTGGGGGCGGTTTTGCGGAAAAGAGATGAGGAGATGCCGGTTACGGAGGTGGAACTGATCGGACTCTGTACGGATATCTGTGTGATCAGTAATGCGTTGTTGATAAAGGCCTTTCTGCCGAATGCGCATATCAAAGTGGATCCCGCGTGCTGCGCAGGGGTGACGCCAGAGAGTCACGAGACGGCGCTGACGGCGATGCGGGCCTGTCATGTAGAGATTATGTAATTTGTAATTGCGAAACATAGTTTCTGTGCGGGTGTCCTTGTGTATAATGTATACTTCAACGTAGGGACGCTTTCGCTCGGTTTCGGACGTAGTGGTACTAAGGCGCTAAAATACAGCGCCTAAGTACCAACGTCCTCAAACGCCCTACTAATGAAGTATACATTATACACAATTCTATATCGACAAAAAGAAGTTTCGCAATCAATAATACAAAAGGAGAACAATTATGGACAGAATGGTTACAAGTTTATTGGAGACGGATTTATACAAATTTTCCATGGGGCAGGCGATCTATCATCAGTTTCCCAGTTACACGGCGACCTGGAGTTTCAAGTGCCGTAATGAGGGGGTGCGTTTCACCAAAGAGATGGTGGAGGAGATCAAGCATCAGATCCGTCTGTACTGCGAGCTGAAGTTTACCGAGGAGGAGCTTGCTTATCTGAGCACGATCACCTGGTTTAAGTCTTCTTATATTGATTTTCTGCGTTTGTGGCATCCCAGATATGAGGATTTTACCATCGGCGAGGATGCGGAATGCGGGCTTACCATCGAGACCACCGGTACCTGGCTGAATACTTCCATGTATGAGATCCCGACTCTGGCGATCGTCAATGAAGTGTATTTCCGCATGCAGTATGATTATGACGAGCTGATGGCAAGCTTTGAGCGGAGACTGGATGAAAAGATCAAGTGGCTTGCGGACGGGACCTATTATATTTCCACGTTCAGTGAGTTCGGTCTGCGCCGCAGACTGTGCGCAGATGCACAGGATCTGGCAGTGCGGAAGTTGGCGGAGGCTGATCTGGGCAAGTCCAAATTTGTGGGCACTTCCAATGTATATTTGGCCAAAAAATATCATGTGACGCCGGTGGGTACCATGGCGCATGAGTGGATCATGTGTGTGGGGCAGGGTAATCACAAGCACAACCCGGCTTATTCCAACTGGTATGCGCTGGAGGCGTGGGTCAAAGAGTATGGCGTCCTGAACGGAACCGCGCTGACGGATACCATTACCACGGACTGCTTCCTGCGGGATTTCAAGCTCACCTATGCGACGCTGTTCTCCGGTGTACGGCATGACTCGGGCGATCCGATGGAATGGGGCGACAAGATCCTGGCGCATTACAAGGCACTGGGCATCGATGGCACAACCAAAACATTGCTGTTCTCCGACAGCCTGGATTTCAAGCGCGCGGACGAGATCTTCCGCTATTTTGAAGGCAGGGCGAAGGTGGCTTTTGGAATCGGAACTTACATCTCCAATGACACGGACGTGGATCCGTTGAACATCGTCATGAAGACCACCGTATGCAATAGACAGGACGTGGCAAAGCTGTCCGATGTGGCCGGAAAGGGTATGTGCAAGAACCCGGATTATGTACATTATCTGCAAAGATGTATTGACTGGCGAATGAATCACGTGTAAAATATAGTGTGACAATAGTCCGATTAGGAACATAAAGTCATACAAATTATGCATAAGAAAAGGAGAAGGGTTATGGGCAAGTTTGTGATCAAAGAGACAAAGACGGGTATCAAGTTTGATCTGAAAGCAGGCAACGGCGAGGTGATCGCTACTTCCGAGGTTTATACCACCGAGGCAGCCTGCAAGAAGGGCATCGAGAGCGTGAAGAAGAATGCGGCTGTTGCTGCGATCGAGGATCAGACCAAGGAAGGTTTTCAGACCGAGAAGAATCCCAAGTTTGAGATTTATAAAGACAAAGCGGGCGAGTTTCGTTTCCGCCTGAAAGCGACCAACGGCCAGATCATTGCTACCGGTGAGGGTTACAAGGCTTTGCAGGGCTGCACCAACGGTATTGAGAGTGTAAAGAAGAATGCGCCGGATGCTGAGATCGTGAAAGAGTGATAAAATATTTTAAAGGGGATGAATTCTGCGAGGAGCAGGATTCATCCTTTTTTTGTGTGCACCGGTCCCCTGTTCCATGTTTTACTGGGCTGCGCTTTTACGGTCGGGTAACGGAGAAGCAGGGTGGCCAGTGCTTTTTTATTCCAGGGAAACAGTGGCCAGAAGTAGCTCATACCGCCGAAGGTGGGCGTGAGGAGGCAGGAGAGGCATACCAGTCCCAGGCCGGTGAGAAAGCCGGGGAGCCCGCAGGCAGCGGTGGTGATGAGCAGAAAGATCCGGTAGACCCGCAGCGCGTCCGCCAGTTCCAGACTGGAGATGGAGAGTGTGGCGAGCAGTGAGACCGCGCCGTAGAACAGGACTTCCGTCGAGGCCCAGTTCAGCATGACTGCCGCATCTCCGATCAACAGCCCGCCCACAATGGACAGCGGAGCGGAGAAATGACCAGAGGATTGGGCGGCCGAATATTTGAACAGATTCAGCACAAATTCCACCACGAACACATACAGGATCAGCCGCCAGGGTTCAGGATGCGCTGTGGACAACAGATGCATTTTTTCGCTGAGATCCGGGAAATATACCGTGATGAGCAAAAATACCGGCAGCAGCAGGAGCGCGGCGGGAATGCACAAAAGCCGCACCAGGCGGAAATAGGAGCCCACCAGAGGCGATTTATAATAGTCCTCCGGGCTCTGGGTGAATTGAAAAATGGTGCCCGGCAGCAGCAATACCTGCGGGGAATTGTCCACCAGGATCAGGATATGCCCTTCCATGAGATAGCTGCAGGCCACGTCGGGGCGTTCCGTGTACTGAATGGAAGGCAGGGGATTCCACCATTTGTGAGGCACCAGCAGTTCGGACAGGCTTTTGGCGCCCATAGTCAGGGAAGTGATGTTGGCGGCGCTGTTCAGCTGCTCCATCTTCTGGGTCAAAGTCTCCAACAGCTCTCGGTTTACATTGTTTTCCAGATAGGCGATGGCCACATCCGTGCGGCTGGTGCTGCCCACATTGTGTATGGCAAAGACCAGGTCATTTGACCGCACGCGGCGCCGGATCAGATTGGCGTTGAAGAGCATGGTTTCCACGAAGCCGTCCCTGGCGCCCAGGGTGACCCGTTCCGCGTCCGGCTCTGAGATTCCCCGGGCGGGATAGGTGCGGGCATCCAGGATCAGAGCCTGATCGAAGCCTTCCACAAAGAGCAGGGAAGGACCGCTGACCAGATTCTGAAGGAGCCTGTCCCAATTGCCCTCCGCCTCCACCTGGGCAAATCCAATTTTGGCATTCATGTAGCGGATCAGATCGTCAATCTGTGCGTCCCGGGTGTATCCGGGGCTCTGCAGATCGGAAAAAATGCGCTGCAGCAGATCCGTCTTGCAGAACCCGTTGACACCGATCCAGTAAGCGGGAGTCTCACCCAGATACAGATCGCGGGTCACCAGATCGAAACTTCTGTCGATGGGCAGCAGCCGGTGGAGGGTTTGAATATTTTTCGCCAGATCAGTGGATAGTCTGCCCTCCGTAAGTTCCCTATACGTCTCCATACATACCTCCGAATACCTTTATAACTCCATAAGAATATATTTAGTTTTTCCAAAAGAAAGCGGAGTATTCCCTTTTGTCCCAAACCGTGCTATGATAAGGCGGTATGAAAAAGATAGTTTGTTTTGTCAAAAAAGAAATTGTTCTTTGCGTGGCGGTTGTGCTGGCGGTGCTATCGGCATTTTTGGTTCCGCCGGACGGCGCTTACGCAGGCTATATAGACTTCCGGACGCTGGGGATCCTGTTTTGTCTGATGAGCGTGATGGCAGGACTTCAAAAGATCGGCGTGTTTAAGTGGATCGCGGGGAAACTTTTGGCGAAGACGCGGAAACCTTCCGGCCTGGTGGTAATCCTGGTATTTTTGTGCTTTTTCTTCAGCATGGCGATCACCAACGATGTGGCGTTGATCACCTTTGTGCCGTTTGTGTTTACGGTGGGCAGGATGTTGGAGGAGAAGCTGTACCGCCGGATGGTATTTCCCACCGTGGTGCTGCAGACCGTTGCAGCGAATCTGGGCAGTATGCTGACTCCCATCGGAAACCCGCAGAACCTTTACCTGTATGGAATTTCCGGGATGAGCGCACTGCGGTTTGTGCAGATCATGCTGCCTTACAGCGCGGTGTCCTTTGGACTGCTGGCAATCTGCTGCGCCGTGCTTGGCAGGAGACTGGAGCGGGAGGAGAGCGCAGAGGCAGAAGAGAAAGCAGAGGAAGGCAGCGGGGCTGACGACGCCACGATCCGGTCGGGGAGATCACTGGCAGTATATCTGGTCCTTTTTGTGTTGTGCCTGTTGACCGTGGCGCGGATCCTGCCGTTGTGGATCACATTGGCGGCGGTATTGGCAGGCGTGCTGATCGTGGATGCGCGGGTGTTCCTGCGGGTGGATTACTGCCTGCTTTTGACTTTTGTGGGATTTTTTGTCTTTATCGGAAATATGGGGCGGCTGCCTGCGTTTTCCGGATTTTTACAGCGTATGGTAGCTGGGAATGAGGTGCCAGTGGCCGTTCTGGCCAGCCAATGCATCAGCAATGTGCCGGCGGCACTGCTTCTGTCCGGATTTACCGACAATGTGGAGGGACTTCTGATCGGTACGAATCTGGGCGGTCTGGGTACGCTGATCGCTTCCATGGCAAGCCTGATTTCGTATAAATATGTGGCTGCGGAGGCGGAGGAACAGGATCTGCCCGGCGGAAAAGGGCGATATTTTCTGTATTTTACGGTGACCAATCTTGTATTCTTGGGAATATTGGGGATATTGTATCTGTGTATTGCGTAAAAGGAGAGGGAATATGAAAACAGAGATGACAATGATCGGTGAGGAGGCTTACAGAGCCGCAAAGGAGATTCTGGATATTGCGAAGTTAGAGCCGCATGACATTTTTGTGGTTGGCTGCTCTACCAGTGAGGTGAGCGGTGCCGGCATCGGTACGTTCTCCAGTCCGGAGATGGCGGAAGTGGTGTTCGGCGGCATTTATCAGGCGACGCAGGAGGCGGGAGTCTATCTGGCCGCCCAGTGCTGCGAGCATTTAAACCGGGCTTTGATCGTGGAGAAGGAATTGGCAAGAGCCTATGGACTGGAAACCGTGAATGTGGTGCCTCAGCCCAAAGCGGGAGGGTCCTTTGCTACGGCGGCCTATAAAGCCTTTGAGAATCCGGTGGCGGTGGAACATATCAAGGCGCATGCCGGAATGGATATCGGAGATACCTTGATCGGTATGCATTTGAGGGATGTGGCGGTGCCGGTACGTATCCGCACGGACAGGATCGGTGATGCTCATGTGGTCTGTGCCCGCACGAGAGCAAAATTTATCGGCGGCAATCGGGCCGTCTATGATGACAGTCTCGGTTAACCGCCGAATTCGCGCGTATTGTGATTGTATTGATTGCCTGTCGGTGAGAAATTATTCCGTCATCCCGGCTGCTTCCCGGATCAACTGCAGGATCATGGGGATAGAGTCCATCTGTTGGCTCTTGCCCATGGCTTCCGTAAATTGCTGTCTGTTCTCGTACAGTTCATTTACTTTATTTACCAGAAGATTTGTGGTCAGATCATCTTCATTGATCACCATGGAAAAGCCCTGTGTCTCAAAAGATGCTGCGTTCAACAGCTGGTCTCCTCTGCTTCCGGTTGTGGGCAGCGGGATGAGGATATTGGGCTTTTTTAATGCCAGCAGCTCGCAGATGGCGTTGGCGCCGGCCCGGGAGATCACCACATCTGCCATGGCAAACAGATCCTTCAGTTCGGATTTGATATACTCAAACTGTTTGTAACCCGGTGTGCTGAGATAAATGTTATCCAGCTTTCCCTTTCCGCACAGGTGAACAACCTGGAAGTTCTCCAAAAGTTTGGGCAGGGCTTCGCGTACCGCTTTGTTCACGGCGGCGGCACCCTGGCTTCCGCCCATGACCATCAGTACGGGCTTGTTGGCGGTAAAACCGCACAGATCCAGCCCCATCAGTTTATTACCCTGTGTCAGCTCTTCGCGGATGGGAGATCCGGTGAGAACCGCTTTGCCCTCCGGCAAAGTATCCAGAGTCTCGGGAAAATTGCAGCAGATCTTTTGGGCGACCGGAATACAAAGCTTATTGGCAAGTCCCGGCGTCATATCCGATTCGTGGAGAATGCAGGGAATCTTCAGGGAAGCGGCGGCCCGCACCACGGGAACGCTGACAAAACCGCCCTTGGAAAATACCACATCCGGCTGCAGTTCTTTCAAATATTTTCTGGCCTCTCCGAAGCCCTTGATCACACGGAAAGGATCCGTAAAATTCTTCACATCCAGATATCTGCGGAATTTACCGGTGGCGATCCCCAGATAGGGCACATCAAAGTCAGCGATCAGTTTTTTCTCAATTCCGTCATAAGAACCCATATAGGTTACTTCAAAACCAGCTTTCTGCAGATAAGGCAGAAGCGCAAGATTCGGTGTTACATGACCTGCGGTCCCCCCGCCGGTCAGAACAATTTTTTTCATAATACAGATTACCGTCCTGTTAGAATTCTATGCATAAAGTTTATCAGATTTTCCTGTTTTCTGCAATGGAAACCATGGAAGATATCCATTTGGAAAACGTTTCGCTATATCCCGTCGCAGACATGGGGATCATAAACAAATAGCAGAGGATCGTAAAACGGGAGTTGGCCTCCCAGATTATGCTGAAAAAGAACTGTCCCAGTACAAAGAATTCAAAAAAGAGAGCGATGAATGCGGTGGAAGGCAGTTCATAAGAAGCTTTTTTTGTATATTTCAAAATGTCTTTTCCGATAGAGAAGGAATACAATAAAACGCCGAAATAAACCATATTTTGGACCACGGACAGAACCGAAGACATCTGATAAATATGATCCTGGAAGAGCCGTGCCGGAGAATAGGCGTTTTCCTCCACATTATAATTGATCTGTGCGTTAAAAAGAGGGTCATTCCACTGGGTAGCAATTTTGCGCTTGTAAAAACTCAACGCATAGACCGGATGTGATGTAAAAAAGGAAAATTGACTTTTCAATTTTTCTATGGCCCGTTCCGCTGTCTGCTCTCGGTCAAAACCCACGCTGTAATAGACAGGTACGGGATAATTGTTGAACCAGCCGGGGGAACCGTCCTCGATCGTTCCCATGGCAACCCAGGAAACGGACGGAAGACCGCCGGATACGGAATATCCGCTCAAATGGCTGTAATGTGCATGAACCAATCGAGGAGCAAGCACCGGTGTTACACACAAGAAAAACAGAAAGATGACCATGTGGAGTGAGAATTTGCTCCGTCCGGTAATCCTTGCGTATACCAGTAAAAACAAAAGGGTCAATACGGCGGCGATCAACAGTATTTCCGCATTTTTCTTAAACAGAATGGCAAGCGTAATATCTGCAAAGGCCAGGACATAAGGTAACGTGCGACCTTTTTCCTGCGTTGGAGAGGCGTGGAATGACCTTACGATCTGCATAATACGGCGGATAAATCCCAGCGAGAAAAAGATGGACGGAATATCGCCGTAGATAAAACTTGCATAGAGCGGAAGCGAAAGCGTAAGAGCGGCAAACAGCACGGCGGCAATCCGGGGGGCAATCATTTCTGTCATGCATTTTGCCAAGGTATAAACTCTCCATAGGATCCCGGCGATAAAAAAACAATTGATGATCTGTACCAAATAATAGGATGTGGAGCCGGTAATGCGAAAGAGTGTCTGTAAATAAAGAACATATCCCAGCTGATGGGGATACAGGTCGAGATACCCGCCGGGAGAAAGCTGTATGTAATTTCCCTCGTTAAAGTACATGGCCGCTCCGTATAATTGCGCCTGGTCTCCGTAGGGATGACGCACTCCTCCGTAAACCACTGCCAAAGCGGCAAAGCCGGCAATGAGAGCCATTGCCAGAGGAAAGACAAAATGATATTTTGAGAACTTTAAGACCGTTTTTCTTCTGTGAATCCGGTCTGACATAAGGAAAAACAAAAACACGGAAGTTACCGCCAGAATATGCCACAGCGGATTGTCGTGAATCTTATATAACGGAATGATATCATCAGGTGTTTTTCCGTAGACATAACCGGTCTGGGTCTCCCCAAAAGACAAAACGGCGAAAAAAAGAAATAGGATTCCGGAAAGGAAAAAAATTATTTTATATAATAGATTAAAAATTTTTTTGGCCATATCGTATACCTGTTTTCATAAAAACTTATATCGGGTGCTTTATTATATATGAGATGTATCTTTATTGTCAAGGAATATAAAAAATCAAGCAAATTCTACAAAATATATGGGTGATCCTGTCATAATTATTCGACGGAATACCGTTCATATTATACCACAAACACGATATAATAAAGCTACCTATTCGAAAAGTAAATGGAAAGAAAGAAGGGAGAGCTTATGTTTCAAATTTTATGGGAGGAACCTATCATCACCGTGGCAATCCTGGTTTTTTGGGGGATCAGCCTTTTTGTCCGGATCCTGCTGGGGAGTCTGTACCGAAGCATGATCAAGCAGTCAGATAATATGGCGACGACAAACAATCGCCTGCTGAAGCAGTGTAAGCTGAAATTTGCCAACTGCTATCAGTTAAACAGCGGGGTATCCAATATTCCCGTGTTCGTGGACAAGTTCCTGAACAGGCTGACATTGGGACCGTTTTCCTTTGAAACATTATATCACCTTTCTGGGCAAAGTATGCTTCTTTCGGTGATCTTTTCCGGTGTTGGCGTTGTCAGAGCCATCCTGCGCGGTCGGACGCTGGGGGAGATCCTTCCGTTTTACATTGTAAGTTTCCTGGGGCTGTATCTCTATTTTTCTGTGTCCTCCCTGGTGGATTTAAAAGGCAAAAAGCGTATTCTGAAGGTGAATCTGGTGGATTATCTGGAAAATCATCTCTCTGCCAGGATCGGAGTGACAGAGCAGGACATGAAAATGCTGTACGGCAGGAAGCGGTCGCTGGAGCTTTTACCCATCGGAACGCGCAGCACCGTGGTGGTGGAAAATGCAACGGGGAAAACGGTAGAGAACGCGGCGGAGAAAGCCGCGGCAGAAAAACCTGTGGCCGGGAAAATCACAGCGGAAGCCTTTGGTGAGGGTTCGGATGAATCGGCGCAGCCGGTTTCTGCGCAGTCCGTCGATCAGGCAAGCCCTTTTTACATATCCGAAGAAGAATTGGAAGCTTTGATCAAAGAATTCTGCTAACGGCTTGAATTTGAGGTGTATTTTTGCTAAACTGATAGACAGGATGTGGAATTTTATTCCAATTCAATTCCACACGCATGGAAATACATAAAGAACAAATCAAGAAAGGGTGCAAAACTATGGGCAAGCAGGTTACATTTGACTATTCCAAGACAGGTTCTTTTATCTCGCAGGAGGAGATCGGCTACATGAAGAAGCTGACCCTGGACGCGAAAGAGGTGCTGGTTTCCAAGAACGGCGCGGGAAATGATTTCTTAGGCTGGATCGATCTCCCGGTGGATTATGACAAGGAGGAGTTCGCGCGCATCAAAGAGGCGGCAAAGAAGATCCAGGCGGATTCCGAGGTTTTGTTGGTGATTGGCATCGGCGGTTCCTATCTGGGCGCGAGAGCGGCAATCGAGTTCTTGAGCCACAGCTTTTACAATGTGGTAGACAAGAGTGTGCGCAAGGCACCGGAAATCTACTTCTGCGGTAATTCCATCAGTTCCACCTATCTGAAGCATCTGATGGATGTGGTGGGCGACAGAGATTTCTCCATCAACATGATCTCCAAGTCCGGCACCACCACGGAGCCCGCCATTGCGTTCCGCGTATTCAAGGAGAAGCTGGAGAAGAAATACGGCAAAGAGGGCGCTGCCAAGAGAATTTACGCTACCACCGACAAGGCGAGAGGCAGCTTGAAGAATCTGGCCAACGAGGAAGGCTATGAGACCTTTGTGGTTCCCGATGATGTGGGAGGCCGTTTCTCCGTTCTGACCGCAGTGGGTCTGCTTCCCATCGCAGTCAGCGGCGCGGACATTGATAAGCTGATGGAAGGTGCGGCAAGCGGCAGAAAGCGTGCGCTGGAGAATGATTTTGAGAATAACGACGCATTGCAGTATGCAGCACTGAGAAATATCCTGCTCCGCAAGGGCAAGAGCGTGGAAATCCTGGCAAACTATGAGCCCGCTCTGCACTATGTAAGTGAGTGGTGGAAACAGCTCTACGGCGAGAGCGAGGGCAAGGATCAGAAGGGCATCTTCCCTGCAAGCGTAGATCTGACCACAGACCTGCACTCCATGGGACAGTTCATCCAGGACGGCGCCCGCATTATGTTTGAGACGGTTCTGAACGTGGAGACCTCCCGTGAGGAGATCATCATCGGTGAGGAGCCTGTGGATCTGGACGGTTTGAATTATCTGGCCGGTAAGACCGTTGATTTTGTCAATAAGAGCGCCATGAACGGCACGATCCTGGCACATACCGACGGACAGGTTCCCAATTTTATGGTGAACATCCCTGAGGTTAACGAGTTCTATCTGGGCGAGCTGTTCTACTTCTTCGAGTTTGCCTGCGGTGTCAGCGGCTATCTGTTGGGCGTGAACCCGTTCAACCAGCCCGGCGTGGAGAGCTACAAGAAGAACATGTTCGCTCTGCTCGGCAAGCCCGGCTACGAGGCACAGAGAGAAGAACTGCTGAAGAGACTGTAAGATATAGCTTGAAAAAATGATTAAATGATTGTGTGGGCTGTATGCTTCGCGGCAGGGGACTGCTGATGGAATATACGGTCCGCACAATTTGATTTCTGAGGAGAAAAGCACGAGATGAAGATTGTGGTACTGGAGCGAAACAGCGTAGGACCGGATATTCCTGTGGAATGCTTTGAAGAATTGGGTGAGGTCACCTATTATAAAAACACCACCACTGTGGAGGAAGTGAAAGAGCGGGTCAAGGATGCTGACATTATTGTCGTAAATAAGTCGCCCATGCGGGAGGAGAGTCTTGTGGAGGCAGAGAATGTGAAGCTGATCTGCGAGTTTGCCACCGGGTACGACAATTGTGATCTGGCATACTGTAAATCCCGGGGAATCGTAGTCTGCAATGTGGTGAACTATTCCACGGACATGGTGGCGCAGCATACCTTTACGCTGGCCTTGGCCCTGAGCCAGAAGCTCGCCTATTATGACAACTATGTCAAGTCTGGGGCATACAGCGCCCAGGACCGCTTCTCCAATTTTGACCGCTCCTTTTATGAGCTGGCAGGTAAGACCTGGGGCATTGTAGGCATGGGGCATATCGGCAGCAAGGTGGCGCAGATCGCCACGGCTTTCGGATGTCGGGTGATTTTTCACTCCGTGACGGGTAAGAGTACCTGCACGGATTATGAGCGGGTGGACAAGGAAACGCTGCTGGCGCAGAGCGACTATCTTTCCCTGCACTGTCCCCTGAGTGATCTGACCAGGGATTTTATTGACAGGGATGCCCTGAAGAAAATGAAGAACAGCGCCATTCTCATCAATGTGGCCAGAGGTCCGGTGGTAAACAATTTCGATCTTTATGACGCGCTTGTAGCGGAGGAGATTGCGGCAGCAGGACTGGATGTGCTGGAAAAGGAGCCTTTGGAGCTCACCAATCCTTTGAGCCGGTTCAAGGACAGCAACCGTCTGATCATCACACCGCATCTGGCCTGGGGCAGTGTGGAAGCCCGGACTCGCTGTGTGCAGGGTGTCTATGACAATATCAGGGCGTATCTTGCGGGTGCGCCAATCCATGTGGTCAACCCGTGAAAAACCTTGACAAGTTACAGGATTCATAGTAAGATTGCAAAATGCAGATAATACGCAGTTTAGGAGTCTTGAAGAAATGAGTGAAAATACAGAGAATGAAGTGAGCTACAAAAAGAATTTGGCCGAGAAATTCTGTGATTTTTTGGAGCGCTGGCCGGCAATTCATAAAATATACTGCAAATATGAGGAAATTCTGGTGTATCTGGTAGTCGGAGTGCTGACAACCATTTTTTCTTGGGCAGCCTGCTTTGTGGCGGAGCGGTTTTTCCTGGATGCCTCAAACGATTTTCAGAATATGGTCATCAATACGATCGGTTGGGTGGCAGGTGTGTGCTTTGCCTATCCGTTAAATCGAAGCTGGGTCTTCCGGAGTCATAATCCGCAGATCTTGAAAGAGTTTTCCGGATTCGCGGCGTCCCGTTTGTCTACCTGGATCCTGGATCTGGTGATCATGTGGGTGACGGTGAATGCGCTCCACATGAATTACTGGATCGCGAAGATCTTTATTTCATCGGTGATCGTCACGATCCTGAATTATGTGTTCAGTAAAATACTGATCTTTTCCAAAAAGAGCAAGAGTTAGATTTCCGCCACCATCTCTTCCACCAGCTTCGCGCAGTTCTCCGCGGCAGCTTTCTCAAACATCGGATAATCCATCTCGGCGCTGCCGTCTGCCTTATCGGAGATGGCGCGCACGATCACAAAAGGGATCCCATTCAGATAAGCGCCATGTGCGATAGAGGCGCCCTCCATTTCCGCACAGTCTCCATAAAAGGTATTGATTAGCCTTTCCTTGACAGCACTGTCAGAAATAAACTGATCCCCACTGACTACTCTGCCGTAAATCGCATGGGTATCGGTGCAGACCTTTTCGCAGGCGTTTTTCGCCAGCTCCATCAACCGCTTGTCCGCTGGGAATTCCAGGCACCCCAGTTGAGGAACCTCGCCGGGCTTATAGCCAAATATTGTGACATCCATGTCATGATGGATGGCATCCTTGGAGATTAAGATGTCTCCGATGTCTAATTTTGCATTTAAGGAACCGGCGACACCGGTATTGATCACATGGGTTACCTCAAATACATCTGCCAGGATTTGTACGCACAATGCCGCATTCACTTTTCCGATGCCGCAGCGTACGACCACAACGGATGCGCCGTTCAGGATGCCTTCGTGAAACTCCATTCCGGCTTTTTTTGTGATCTTGTCATCTGTCAGTTTGGATTTCAAGGTTTCCACTTCCAGCTCCATGGCGCCGATGATTCCTATTTTTTTCATTTTTTTCCCTCGTTTCTTTGTTTCTTTAGGCGTTGACCTGCAACATATATTGCGGTGAAGAGTTTAAATCACATATTTGGAAAGATTTTCCAGCCCAGCCTTCTCATTCTGTGCAATCTTGTCCAGAATTCCGCTATAATTCCCTTGTTTTAATTGCTCCTTCATGGCAAGAAGCCGGTCAATATCTTTTTGGAAAAATTGAAAGTACTCCTCCTTTTTCACAAGCCAGTCTGCTTTTGCGGATTCCGTGGTCGCTTCTGAGATCACAAGATCATACCATTTTAGGTTTTCTTCTGCGGTATCGCGTTGTGCGGCAATCTGTTTTTCCAAATAAAAGGCGGCCTTATCACATGTATCCATTGTCATACTCAAATAAAAAAGCGTACCGTACCACATGTGTTCGGAGATAGCGGAAAGAGGTGCAAAAAGAGGATCGGTTTCCTTTTCGATTTCTTTTGCGATTCTGTCTTTATCCGCGATCGCGAGAAGTGCCTCATAGGATGAGCATCTTTCCAAAACAGGAAGAACCAGTTCCACTATGATCTGCGCAACCTGATCCGCGGACTCCTTAGTGTAGTTCCACCAGGTATCTCCTTTTCCCATCAGCACTCCAATCCGGATGTCAAGATTAAGATATTTATAATTTGTGATTTCTTCCGCGCATAGTGGATGAATTCCGATATTTACCGTAAAGCTGTCGCCGCCGGAGAAACCCTGAAAATTAATTATCTGACATATTTGTCGGTTTGTGACACGGACATACCACTGTCCTTCTGTCTTAAAGCCCGCAGTCTTCATGTGGGGCTTTAAATTTTCCTTGATCTGCTTCAAAGTCGTTTTATCCATGGCTATGTCCTCATGCTGATCTCATTCCGGGTAATTTAGCTGCTCCCACTTGATGTCGTATAGCACTTCATCCAGATATTTCCGGGCAAGGTATTTTGCCATATTTAAATTCATATCCAAATAGTTGCCGCAGTCATGGGGGGATGCGCCGGGAACCTCGCCTTCGTAATCACGAATAAATTCATACATCTCGATCATCAGGGGCACGATATCCGCCGAGGTGTGGTCTCCTGCTAAAAGTAAATAAAATCCGGTACGGCATCCCATGGGTCCGAAATAAAGGGTCTTATTTTTATAAACAGGATGATTTCGCAGAAAAGTTGCTCCCAGATGCTCAATCGTATGGATCTCTGCGGTATTCATGACAGGCTCGTCATTTGGGCTGGTCATGCGCAGGTCAAAAGTGGTGATCATCTCGCTTCCAATCGTGTCCCTGCGGGATACATAGACACCGGGCTGCAGCCGGATATGGTCAACTGTAAAGCTTGCAATTTTCTCCATGGAATTTCCTTACCTCCTCATAAATTTCTTCGAAAATATCAAAGGTTCTTTGTATCAGTATAGCATAAACTTTGTTACAATGAAATATTTATATTTTTTTTAGGATTATTCCGGTGGCATTATGTTATAATCTTTCAAAGGAGATAAGGCGCATGAAATTCAGGACCCGTTTACAAGTTACCTTTTTCAGTATCATACTTTTGCCGCTGATCCTCACGGTGCTGGCATTTCTGGTCATTGTATTTTATCTGACAAATGCCAATCAGGGCGAGGGTTCTTCCATGGGGAAGCCGGTGATTGCGGAAAATATAGAGGAATTTCTGGGCACCACGGACAGAGCCTATTATATATTGCTGGAGCAGGCCAAGACCAACCCCAAGCGCCTGGAGGACAAGGCTTATCTGGAACGCCTGAACAATGAGATATCCCGTAAATCCACGTATCTGATCGTGCGGAAGGACAGCTATATTTACTATGCCGGCAACATGGATGCGGCGAAAAGTATTTTTTTTCAGCTGCCTGCCTACGGAGAAGCAGAGCTGGCGGAAGGTGCGGGGTATTACTTTAATGATCTGGAAAAATATGTGAAGCAGATCGATTTTCGATTTTCAGACGGCAGTAAGGGAAGTGTATTCATTGTCACAAGGATTTATGCGTTGATGTCCAGACACCTGCTGATCTATATGTTTGTAGCGATCATCATCGTGCTGCTCTTTACCAGTCTCATGCTGACGCAATGGATACAAAAAAGTGTGTTTCAGCCGGTGGCTGACCTGAACAAAGCCATGCAGAACATTAAGGACGGCAATCTGGATTACATGCTGGCCGGAGATAGGAAAGGTGAGATCGGTGATCTGTACCGCAATTATGAAGACATGAGGCTTCGGCTGAAGGAGTCGGAGGAGGAGAAAGAGGAGAATGTCCAGCGCAATAAGGAAATGATCGCCAATATTTCTCATGACCTGAAGACGCCAATTACTGCGATCAAGGGATATGTGGAAGGGATCATGGATGGCGTGGCGGACACGCCGGAGAAGGTGGACAAATATATCAAGACGGTTTATAACAAGGCCAATGATATGGATCGCCTGATCAATGAACTGACCACCTATTCCGGTATTGACAACAGTCGCATTCAGTATAATTTTCATCGGATTAATGTGGCGGACTATTTCGGAGACTGTATTGAAGAGGTCGGATTGGATCTGGAAGCCAAGAACATTAAGCTGAATTACTCCAATCTGACATCACATGACACATTAGTCATAATTGATCCGGAACAGATGAAAAAGGTGATCAATAATATCATCAGCAATAGTGTAAAATATATGGATAAGCCGGAAGGAGCCATTGATATCCGCATTTTGGACGAGGCGGATTCCATCCGGGTTGAGATCGAAGACAACGGAAAGGGCATTGCACAGAAGGATCTGCAGCGTATTTTTGACCGGTTTTATCGCACGGATGCATCCCGAAATTCCGCGCAGGGCGGCAGCGGGATCGGACTTTCCATTGTGAAAAAGATCATTGAGGATCACGGCGGTTACATCTGGGCGACCAGCAAAGAGGGAGCAGGCACCTGTATGCATTTTGTTTTACGAAAATATATTGAACTGCAGCCGGAAGGGTAAAGGAGGAGACAGTATATGAGCAAAATATTGATCATTGAGGATGAGGAAGCGATTGCGGATCTGGAAAAGGACTATCTGGAGCTGAGTGATTTTGAGGTGGATACCTGCAATAACGGGGAAGACGGTCTGAAGATGGCATTGTCCAAGGACTATGCGCTGGTGGTGTTGGATCTGATGCTGCCCGGCATGGACGGCTTTGAAATCTGCAAGAATATCCGGGAGAAGAAAGATATTCCGATCCTGATGGTTTCCGCCAAAAAGGATGATATTGACAAGATCCGGGGCTTAGGTCTGGGTGCGGATGATTATATGACCAAGCCGTTCAGCCCCAGTGAACTGGTTGCCCGTGTGAAGGCGCATCTGGCGCGTTACGAGCGGTTGGTGGGCAACAGCAATAAGCCGCAGAACGATATCGTGGAGATCCGGGGGATCCGCATTGATAAGACGGCCCGCAGAGTCTATGTGGACGGGGAAGAGAAGACCTTTACCACCAAAGAGTTTGATCTGCTGACATTCCTGGCAGAGCATCCCAACCACGTGTTCACGAAGGAGGAGCTCTTCCGTGAAATCTGGGATATGGACTCTATTGGTGATATTGCCACAGTGACGGTGCATATCAAAAAGATCCGTGAAAAGATTGAGAAAGATTCCGCAAAGCCCCAATATATCGAGACAATCTGGGGTGTGGGATACCGGTTCAAAATTTAAAAATCAGTCCTTGACAAATTTGAAAACAGTCTGCTAAAATGCAATGTGTTGAGTAGCGAAAGCGTAAGTCCGAACAAAGGACTTGCGCTTTCTTTTTTTGCGAGGAGGCAAAGGATGGAACAAAGATCAAATTCCTTTTTGGAGACAGAAGCTGTGGGAAAGCTGATGAGAAAATATTCTGTCCCCTGTGTGATTTCACTGTTGGTGGCGGCGCTTTACAATATTGTGGACCAGATCTTCATCGCCAATGCAAGTTATCTGGGTTCTTACGGTAACGCGGCAAATACAGTGGTGTTTCCGTTGACGGTGGTAGCGCTTGCCGTGGCGGTCATGATTGGAGACGGAGCCTGTGCTTTTGTAAGTCTGAGCCTGGGAGCGGGCGAAAATGAGCGCGCACACAAAAGCGTAGGCAATGCGATTGTGCTCTGTGTGGTCTGTGGAGTTGTGATCACGGCGTTGTATCTGATCTTTCAGGATGGAATCCTGACATTGTTTGGCGGCAGGGTAAATGAGGAGACCTTTGCGCAGTCAAAAGAATACTTTTTCTATATCACGCTGGGAATTCCCTTTTATATGTTTGGACAGGCCATGAATCCCATCATCCGTTCCGACGGCAGTCCCAGGTTTGCCATGGTGTCAACGGTGTTGGGCGCGGTAGCGAATATCATTCTGGATCCGCTGTTTATTTTCGGATTTCACTGGGGGATGATGGGCGCTGCTGTGGCGACGGTAGCCGGGCAGGTACTCACCGCTGTGCTCTCTGTCTGGTATCTGTGCCACATGAAGGCAGTGCGGTTGTCAGGAAAAAGTTTCGGTATGTGGGGCAGCCTGATGAAGAAATTTCTGCCGTTGGGCATCACCAGCTTTCTGTCCCAGATCTCGCTGGTGGCAGCGATGGCCGCAATCAATAATATGATTCAGAAATACGGTGCTCTGGACATGATTTTCGGGCAGGCGGAGTATGCGCAGATTCCCATGGCTGTGGTGGGGATCGTCATGAAGTTTTTCCAGATTGTCATCTCCATTGCGGTAGGGATGGCAGCGGGATGTATTCCCATTGTGGGGTACAACATCGGTGCCGGCAGAAAGGACCGCGCCCGGGAGCTGTTTACGAAGCTTTTGACTGCGGAGGCGGTGACCGGCGGAATCGCCCTGTTGATCGTGGAACTGTTCCCGAGACAGCTGATCTCCATTTTCGGTGCGGCGAACGAGAGCATCTATTACACGGAATTTGCAATCAAGGCGTTCCGGACGTATCTGTGCATGATGATCTTTGCTACGGTCAATAAGGGAACCTTTATTTATCTGCAGTCCCTAGGGAAAGCGCTTTCCTCCACTATGATCTCCATGGTCAGAGAGGTGGTGTTCGGCGTGGGCTTCGCACTGCTGTTGCCTTTGTTCTTTGGACTGGACGGTGTGTTGTATTCTATGCCGGTGTCGGATTTTCTCACCTTTTTGATTGCGGCGGTAGTAATCTGGCGGACTTATCAGGAGCTGGGTGGAGCAGAAAGAGGATTTCAGGATAAGAAACAAAAGAATGCAATAAAAAAGCAGGCAGCCTGACCGGGCTGCCTGTCAATCATTTATTTCTGAAATAATTCCGGATCCATTTTCCGGCTTCGCTTAGTTCATTTTCACTCCATCCTGAAGTCTTGGAGCAGGAGGGGCTGATCACGCTGCTGCTCTCGTTCTTGTTGGCAAGGTTCCAGCAGCAGAAACTCAGGTTGTACCGCTCGATCACGTTAAACCAGTTCTGGGCGGAATCAAAATCGTTTGCCCCGTTTCCGGAGGCGTCACACATGCCAAATTCAGAGATAAACACGGGCAGTCCGTTCTGTACACAGCTGTCCAGGCGGTTCCAGAGCACATCCTTGTGGGTGCCCGCGTAAAAATGCAGGGCGTACATCACATTGTCGAAGTCCAGGGGATCTGCTTTTGCCTTGTCGATGTCCTGGCACCAGGTGGGTGTGCCCACAATGATGATGGCGTCAGGATCGTTCGCCCGAATCACGGGGATTACTTCCTCCGCATAGGATTTCACGCTGGACCAGGAGGTGGAGCCGTTGGGCTCATTGCAGATCTCATAGAGGATATTGGTGTGATCCGCGTAAGTCGAGGACATCTCCTGGAAAAAAGACTTCGCCTGTTCTTTATAAACATTGGGGTCCTGCTCCTGCAGCACATGCCAGTCGATGATTACGTACATCCCTAAGTCTGTGGCCGCATCTACGCCGGTTCTCACCAGAGATTTCAGATTGTTCTGGTCACCGCCGGTGCAATATCCGCCGTACTCGTGGGGATACATGGCCAGGCGGACACAGTTGGTATTCCAATCATCCCGCAGAGTCTGAAAACCGTCATAATTCACATAGTCCGGAAACCAGGCAAGACCGTGGGTGGACATACCGTAGAGCTGGATCGGATCACCGTTTTGGTCTACCAGCTTGGTGCCGTCTAAGTGCAATGCGCCGTGAGTGCCTGCAAATCCGGCGCCGGAGGTTTTGACTGCAGGTGTCTGCGCCTGCGAGCTTGGTGTCGGAGCGGTCTGTGCCTGTGTGCTTGACGCCTGCGCAGTCTGTGCCTGAGCGCTTGACTCTTGAGCGGTCTGTGTATTTTGTGCAGCGGAACTTTCGGTTTGTACGGTTCCGTTTGTGGAAGACAGTTTGGCTTTTGTCCCGGCCGGGTTACTGCTGCTTTCCTGATCTTCGGAAATGCCCATGGCGGACTCGGCTACCGACTCTGCCACGGAGGCGGCCACTGATTCCGCAATGGATTCCACAAGTGCCGTATTTTCTTCATTCATTGTCGCTTGTCCTCCACATGCGGCCATTGTGCCGATGCACAAGGCGGACAGACAGATCGTTATCAGTTTTTTGTATTTCAAGGAAAAATCCTCCGTTTCCCATAGTTTAAAAGCTTATTTAAAAGCTCAAAATCAGTATAGATGGAAAGCGTGATGATTGCAAGCCTTTTTCGAATATGGTATGATACCCTGAGAACAAAGATGCGGCAGATAAGGGGAAGAAAATGTTACCGGAGAAATTTACGGAGAGAATGCAGAATATGCTGGGCGCAGAATTTGAAGATTTTCTGCGCAGTTTTGAGCGGGACAATTATCAGGCATTGCGCGTCAATCCGCTGAAAGCGCCCGGGGGAGCCTTAGAAAAGTATTTCGATCTGACACCTGTGTCATGGGAGGAGTCCGGGTATTATTATGGCAGGGAGGATCAGCCGGGCAAGCATCCCCTGCATGAGGCCGGCGTCTACTATATTCAGGAGCCCAGCGCGATGGCGGTGGTGCCGCTTCTTTCTGTGCAGCCCGGGGAAAAGGTGCTGGACCTGTGCGCGGCTCCGGGCGGTAAGAGTACGCAGATCGCAGGATATCTGCAGGGCAGGGGGCTGCTTGTGGCAAACGAGATCCATCCGGCGAGAGCTAAGATCCTTTCTGAGAATATAGAGCGGCTGGGAGTATCCAACGCCTGTGTGACAAATGAGGAACCGACGAGACTGTCAGAAAAATTTCCCGGATATTTTGACAAGATTCTGGTGGATGCGCCCTGTTCCGGAGAAGGAATGTTCCGGAAAAATGAGGCTGCCTGCGGAGAGTGGAGTCCGGAAAATGTACAGCTCTGTGCGGACAGACAGGACGATATTCTGGACTGTGCGGCGAAAATGCTGCGGCCGGGCGGTCGGATCGTGTATTCTACCTGTACCTTTGCCCCTGCGGAAAATGAGGGCAGTGTCAGTCGCTTTTTGCAGAGACATCCGGAATTTGAATTGTTGTCTGTCGATAAGGAGCGTATGGGACTGCCTGCCGGAAAATGTGACGGAAGGCCGGAGTGGTGTCCGGAGGCGGATGCAGAGATTGCTTCTGTGATCCATCGTACTTTGCGCCTGTGGCCTCATCTGGTAAAAGGGGAGGGACATTTTGCCGCTGTGCTGCAGAATAAAGAGATGTCCGCGATCGGAGAGGGCGTTTCCTATGAGCCAATGGCGGTGGGTGGTATGGAGAGAGGGATTTCTTCCAAGGATAAGAGTCTGGAGCCCTGGTGGAGTTTCTGGCGGGATACGGCGTCGACTCAGGATCAGCAACTAAAGCAGGGCCTGTTCCTGCGTTTTGGGGATAATCTTTATCTTGCACCGGATCATATGCCGTCTTTAAAGGGGGTGAAGGTCCTGCGGCCCGGGTTACAGCTGGGGGCGATAAAAAAAGATCGGTTTGAACCTTCCCACGCATTGGCGCTGGCAATTTCACCCAATGAAATACGACATAAATGTCAATTTAGTCTGGCGGACGAAGAACAGGCAAAATTGGTTTCCATGTATCTGAACGGACAGACTTTCCCGTTGGATGGGGAGAAGGGCTGGTACCTGGTCACTGTGGACGGATATGGTCTTGGCTGGGGCAAACTTGCGGGCGGTATTCTGAAGAATCATTATCCGAAGGGATTGCGCAAGGGGTGAGGTGAGATATGCAGGCAAAAATCATTTATGAAGACGAATTTTTACTGGTGGTACAGAAACCGGCAGGGCTGGCCACACAGACGAACAAGATCGGACAGCCGGATCTGGAGAGCGAGGTAAAGAATTATCTGGGCTGTTCTTATCTGGGACTGGTGCATCGCCTGGACCAGCCCGTGGAAGGACTTCTGGTCCTCGGGAAAACGGAAAAAGTATCGGCACAGCTTGTAAAGCAGTTGGCGTCAAATGCATTGAAGAAGCGGTATCTCGCCATGGTGTGCGGGGAACCGAAAGAAAGCCAGGCCAAACTGGTGGATTATCTCTATAAGACAAAAGACAATCGGGCAGAAATCCTCTCTGCGGAGGAGATCCCTGATTCCGAAAAAGCGGGACTGATCCAGGAAAAAGGAGCGCGGAAAGCCAGTCTGAGGTACCGGGTGCAAAACAAACGGCAGCATCCGCTGCAGGATGAAAAACGTGCGGCGGGTTCTGTGTCGGAGTCGGTAACGGTGTGTTTGCTGGATGTTGAGATCGATACAGGACGATTTCACCAGATCAGGGCGCAGCTTTCTCATGCCGGACTGCCGATCCTGGGAGATATCAAATACGGCACGGAGTTGTCAAAACAGGTCAGCAGGGAGCTCGGTGTGAGAAATGTGGCACTCTGCGCCAACCGACTGTGCTTTCGACATCCGGTGAAAAACGAGGAGATGTCCTTTGAGATCACACCGGAGAATCCGGCGTTTCGTCTTGAGGAAAATATTTCCTGAAAGAAACAGGAAGAATTTTGTCATACTATTGATGTGCGGTTATTCGGCAAAGAAAGGGTGCGGCGGTATGGCAGAAAAAATCCGGGATTCCATCAAAAATAATAAAATGGTCTTACTGCTCCTTTTGACAGGGGCAGTATATTTTTTCCTGAAATTTCTGTCGCCTCTGGTCGGCCCCGTGCTCCTGGCAATGGTGTTTGTGACGATCTTCGGACCGTTTTTGAAGAAACTGCAGGACCGGTTTCATATCCACCGCCAGATCGGAGCGGTGCTGTTGTTGGTGGCCGCCGTGGCGGTGCTGGTGATCCTGATCTGTGTGCTGACATCCTGGATCGTGGGGAGTATTCCCGATTGGACGACCTGGCTGGAAGAGATGACGGGGCAGCTGCAGGAGGCGCTACATGATCTCTGTGATCGGATCGGAAATCTGGTCGGAGTGAACGGCGCTTATCTGGAAACAAAGATTCTGAACCTGATCCAGGAAAAAGGGCGCATGCTGGGAAAAAGTACCGCTTCCGGCATGCTGTCGCAATCCTTGGAATATATGAAGATCGCAGGGGCCGTGGGCGGTTTTCTGGTGGTCTTTTTCATTGCGGCGGTGTTGCTGGCAAAGGACTACGACGACATTATGAACAAACTTCTGGACAACGAGGAGTATCATGTGCTGTTGGAAGTGATCTGCGGCGTGATCCGCTACATCGCCACTTTTATCAAGGCCCAGGCGGTCATCATGACGGTGATCGGCACGCTGTGCGCTGCCACGCTGGGGATTGCCGGTTTTCCCAAAGGTATATTGTGGGGGATCCTGGCGGGCGTATTGGATGCGCTGCCGTTCATCGGCACGGGCGTGGTGCTGACGCCCCTGGCGGTCATCCAGATCATGCAGGGAAATTACGGCAGGGCCGTCGTCTGTGCGGTGCTGTATGTGGTGTGCATTTTTGTGAGGGAATTGCTGGAGCCCAGACTGATCGGAAAGCGTATGGGGATTCCGCCCATCGCGGTGCTTTTGTCCCTGTATGCCGGGATACAGCTCTTTGGCGTGGCAGGGATCATCAAGGGACCGCTGGGGTTTGTCATGATTACGGAGACTTATCGGAGTATCAGACGGACATCCGGAGCTTGATCGGTCAACCCTTTTGACATTCAACTACAAGTTCATTTACTCTGTGCATTATAAGATGTATCATTATAAGAGATAAAGAAACCGGTCAAAAGGAGAAAACCATGAAAAATCCCTATATATGCAGTGACATAATTCTTTTGTATGAAAAACAGAAGGAAGAGATTGAAGAGATTTTACGTTATGTTTTGATCAATGTCCGCTATGAGAGAGCAATAGGAACTGATATACAATATCTCTATATTGAAACAATTAAAAACACTTGGAGACTGTTTATAAATGGCACTGACTATTCATTTATGATTGGAAAGCAGAATGCACCTTGTAGTCTTAATTATTTTTCAGTGAAAGATTTACCTCAAATCTATAATTTATGCGAGGCAGCAGCTTATATAGATAAGCTGGAGTTGCTTGATAGTAAGGAAGGTCATTTTGTTCCTTATTATTCAAAAATAAAGGAGAAGGCAGCAGCAAAAGGAATAAGCGTAGATCTCGTCAGGAGTGGAAAAGATCAGATATTGTATATGAAAACAAATCTGGCGTTTTGGAGGGTTCAATACTCCGAAAGGACAAACCTATATTATCTTGAGCATGCTCCATTTACAAATTCAGAAAACAGGATATTGGCATCTGGGGTCGAGAATGCGCCGAAAGCTAAATATCACAGGCAGAAGGATGCGTATCAAAGAAATAATGTTGAGGCATATATTGAGTATATTTATGAACATGATACCGCAAAGGCTCTTATAAGGGATGTTGGATATAAGGCGCTTCCGAAATCCACGCCAAAGCAGAAACACTATTATGCACAGGCAAAGCAGAGAAAGAAACAACAAGAGATCAATAGAACTATAGCGCTTTTGGAAAAACTGGAGAGGAAGGATTTGAGAAAACCTAATCCCGAGCATTCATAACTCTTTACTGCCATCATCCGTGATGGAAAATACATTTTTGTCCGGTCTGCTTTCCGGTTCCACGGACATTTATAATTTTTTATAACCGGTATTCAAATTCCCGTTAAAAAACGGGATTGATCCGCAAATTTTGGTGGAACTTTGGTGGAACAGGACGAAAGTATCCTCCAAACGGCACAACAAAAAAAGCTCTCGGTAGCCCCGAAAGCCTTTTCCTGCCAAGCATTTATCACGCCTGCCTTAAAGTCGTCGCGACAAGATTTTTA
>ODAI013186012.1_pt1 | contig 37147 bp, 26 predicted proteins | sample 1539321 | NCBI WGS metagenome assembly ODAI01 (sample SAMN02144231, study PRJEB22623) | gut metagenome | biome: sheep rumen | host: Ovis aries | place: New Zealand
AGAGAAGAATATGGGAAATTTAGTAGCAATAGTTGGGCGCCCGAATGTGGGAAAATCTACGCTTTTCAATCGCTTGACAAAGTCACGCCAGGCGATTGTGAGCAACGAGGCAGGTACGACGCGCGACCGTCAGTACGGCAAGTGCGAATGGAATGGGCGCGAGTTCTCTGTCGTCGATACTGGCGGCTGGGTGGTTAATTCCGATGATGTGTTCGAAGAGGAAATCCGTAAGCAGGTGATTATCGCCACGGAGGAAGCCGACCTGGTGCTTTTCCTTTGCGATATCAATAATGGTGTGACGGGCTGGGATATGGATGTGGCGCAGATCCTGCGCCGTGCCAAGCTCCCTGTCCTCCTGGTGGCTAATAAGGCTGATGATGGCAAGGACCTCTACGATCAGTATGAATTCTATAAACTCGGGCTCGGTGATCCCTGGCCCATTAGCGCTGCCACTGGCAGTGGCACTGGCGATTTGCTCGACAAGGTGCTTGAGATCCTGCCTGAGAAGGCTAAGGATGACCTTGAGGAGGGTATTCCCCGCTTTGCCGTCGTGGGTCGTCCTAATGCTGGCAAATCGAGTATCATCAATGCCTTTATCGGTGAAGACCGTAACATCGTGACTGAGATTGCCGGCACCACGCGCGACAGTATCTATACCCGCTATGATAAGTTCGGATTCGACTTCTACCTGGTGGATACCGCTGGTATCCGTCGTAAGAACAAGGTGACCGAAGACCTCGAGTTCTATTCTGTGATGCGCTCTATCCGTGCCATCGAGAACAGCGATGTCTGTATCCTCATGATCGATGCCACCCGTGGTATCGAGGCGCAGGACATGAACATCTTCCAGCTGATTCAGAAGAACAACAAGTCGCTGGTGGTAGTTGTGAATAAATGGGACCTTGTGGAGGATAAATCACAGGCCGCTATCGATACCTTTATCAATGCCATCCGTCAGCGCATGGCGCCATTCGTGGATTTCCCCATCATCTTTGCCTCTGCCCTTACGAAACAGCGCATTTTCAAGGTGCTGGAAACGGCGAAGGAGGTATATCTGAACCGTAAGGCTAAGATTGGTACTTCGAAGCTCAACGAGGTGATGCTGCCCCTGATAGAGGCCTTCCCGCCTCCCTCGGTGAAGGGCAAGTACATCAAGATCAAATATGTGGCACAGGTGCCTGATACGCAGATTCCTACCTTCGTGTTCTACGCCAATCTGCCGCAGTATGTCAAGGAGCCCTATAAGCGCTTCCTCGAGAATAAGATCCGCGAGAACTGGACGCTCACCGGCTCGCCCATCAATGTCTTCATCAGGCAGAAATGAGGAAGGGCAGTGTTGGCAGGCCAGAGGCGCCAGGATTCCTAGTCCATCTAGTTCGTCTAGTCCATCTAGTTCGTCTAGTCCGACTAGTCCGGCTAGTTATACTAGCCTTTCTAGTGGGCGCCTGCGGCGGCCCTACGCCTGAGGAGATGGCCTCGCTGGCAGCGAAGGGCTATTATGAGCACTTGATGCGGGGCGAATATCGCGAGTTCCTTGAGGGAAAGGAATTCCAGCCGCTGGATACTATCGGTACCATCGACCGTATGGAGGAGCACGAGGTGAATCTCCGCCAGTTTATGGCGCAGCAGGAGGAAGTGCATCATGGTATCCGCGAGGTGCGCATCTCCAATGCCCGGACTGACACCACGCTGAAGGTCACGAATGTCTTCCTGGTGCTCTGTTTCGGTGATTCCGTCAACGAGGAGATTGTTGTCCCCATGGTGGAGCGCCAAGGCAGGTGGAAGATGAAGTGAGGAGTGTGGAGTGAGGAGTGAGGAGTGAGGAGTGAGGAGTGTAAATAAACTAGGTTTATATATATGAAGAAGAATATGTTTATTATGAAGGTCAAATTTGGTGAGTTGAATTTGGGAGTGAGGGTGTTGATGATACTTTTCACTTTTCAGTTCTCGCTACTCGCTTCTGCGCAGGAGCCGCAGACTACAGAGCAGCAGGAGTTCCACTCTGAGTATATACCCGTGTTTCAGTACTGGAAGGAGCATAACATCTTCCAGCATCTGGATCTCTCGGTGACTGCAGGAACTACGGGTATCGGCATCGAGGCTTCTTCGCCCATCGGTGAGTATTTCCAGTTGCGTGCTGGCTATGACTTTATGCCGCGTTTCACAGCCAAGATGAAGTTCGATGTGACTATTGGCGGCAAGCCTGCTCATCAGTATGATGCGCAAGGCAACCCCGTGGAGAGTTCTTTCGATAAGATGCAGAAGATGATGAGGGGCTTCTCTGGCTTCGATGTCGAAGATCATGTGGATATGGTGGGCAAACCCACGATGAACAATTTCAAGCTGCTGCTTGATATTTTCCCCTTCAAGAATAACAAGCACTGGCACTTCACCGCAGGTTTCTATTGGGGACCGTCGCAGTTTGCTAAGGCTGATAATACCACAGAGGCGATGACCTCGCTGTTGGCTGTGGGTATCTACAACCGCATGTATGAGCGTGCAGAGAAGCGTTATCCTATCATGGACTGGGAGGACATGGGCATCTCTGAAGAAATTATCGACAAGTATCATCTGAACGTTATTCCTACCGATCTCTATGCGCAGATTCTTGATTACGGTCGCCTGGGCTTCACTTTAGGTACGTTTACCCATGATTTCACTGATGATAAAGGGGTAGAGCGTAAGGCTGGCGAGCGATATAACATGGAGCCAGGTACTGACGGTATGATTCATGTGAAGGCGAAGTCTAATTCGTTTAAGCCCTATTTAGGCTTTGGATATGGCGGCAACATGGTGAAGGGGCGTGATGACTGGAAGATCTCTTTCGATGCCGGTGTATGGATCTGGGGTGGCAGTCCTAAAGTCTATACGCACGACGGCATTGACCTGATTAATGATGTGGAGGGTATCGGTGGTCAGGTAGGTGATTACGTTAAGACGTTTAAGGCCTTTAAGGTTTATCCTGTGCTGAATCTCAGGATTACGAAGCGTATTTTCTGATAACTCTTGTTTGTCATAAATTAAGGGGCCCTTATCGCTTGATAAGGGCCCCTTATTGTATCATAACCGCCACTTATTGAGAGTGGCCGTATTTTTACTTAATCACGATCTTCTTGCCGTTCTGAACGTAAACACCAGGACGTGGGGTAACACCCTTCTGGAGTCTTACACCGCTCAGCGTGTAGATCGCGTCGTCAGCCACCTTGCTGTTCTTCATGACGCTCTGGATACCTGTACCTGTACCCTCATACAGTACATCTGCGCATGAAGAGGGCAGATCCATCAGATAGCACTTGTTGTGTACGCAGTACTTACCGTCAGTCAGATCACTGCTTGAAGCCTTCTTGAACACGAGCTTGCCACCCTCTTCACCGATTGTACGCATGCTGCTGGCATCGTAAGTCTTGTAGTTCCTGTGATTGGGTTCGTCAATATCGAAATAGCGTCCGTCCAGGCAGTTGCCGCTGGGCTCTGAAGCACTGTCTGTCACAGGCTTGATGATGTTCTTGGCGGGATCGCTTGATGAGCACTTGATGATTACAGGCATGGACGCAGGAATGACGTCCTTGTCCCACTTCTTCAGGCTGAAGCTGCTATTGTCAACAGCGTCTACGTAATATGCCTCCATGCCTGATGAGTGCAGTTTGAATGCGAAGCCTGCTTTCATGGTTCCCCAGTAAGCACCTGCAGCCTCACAATCGGGCTCGATGCCGATATAGTGTGTGCTGTTGTCGATAGCGTGCAACTTCCAATATCTGTTTTCCGTTCCAGCTACTTTGATGTACGACCATGTCTGAAAATCCTCTGAACGTGGTTTCTTATTCTCTGCATCACCGATGTACACGGTAACACCGCCATAGCTTCCCCACAGCTCGTAGCCATCACCACCAGCGGTGATCTGAACCTGAAGCCTGTTACCTGACAAAGCAGCAAGGCTTGCACCCTGAGCTTTAACGTTGTAGGCAGAACCACTGATGTTCTCAATATAGAACACTGATCCTGGATGAACGCTAACCTCGTCGAGATCCATACAGGTTTTGCAGGCTTCCATATCCACATTACCGGATGTGTCTGCTGAACCCTGATTGTCTACCAATACCATGTAGCGCTTTGTTAGTGTGTTCTGTATATGATAGAAGCCATTTGACTGTGCCATTGCACCGAGGGCGAAGGCTGTCATACATGCTAGTGTAAAAATTTTCTTCATAATCTTACTTTTTGTGGTTTTAAGAAAAAGCCCAGCCCCTATAGGGACCGGGCTTTCAAGTCTTTTTATTGTTTCACTTGAGTGACTGTGATTACTCAGCGATACAGATAGATACACGGTTGCTGTCGTTATCAGCGAACGGCTGTACGCGTGAACCCTTGCTGTCGAAGCTGATGCGGCTCTCAGCGATACCGTACTTCTCCTTCAGGGCCTTCACTACTACGTCAGCACGACCCTTAGCCAGGCGATCGTTGATGCGATCGTTACCTGTACCAGCGTCAGCATAACCAGTGATCATCACCTTGGCTGTAGGATGAGCGTTCAGGTAGTCAGCGATATCCTTAACCTTCTGAGCCTCTGAGTCACGGATGACGGTCTTGTTGATCTCGAAGAAGATATCACGACGGAGAGGCTCAACAACTGGAGCGGGCTTCTCTACCTCTACAACCTTCTCAACAATCTTGTCTACGTATACAATCTCGGGCTTTGGAGCGGGGATGAAACGTGTTGTGTAAGTCTTGCCAAGAGCAATCTTTGCACCTACAACCAGATTGTGGTAAGAGTCGGGATTTCCCGCATTCTTGAAGTTGTACTTATCACTTGTAAGGTTGAATGTGTACTCTAAGCCAAGAGATACAGCGTCACTAACTTTGAAATCCAAGAAAGCACCAGCTTTTCCATTGAGAAGAGTCTTGCTCTCATTGTCGTACATTGTAGTAACAGCCTTGAAATCCTGATAAAGCTTATCTACGTTGCTCTTTACCTGAGCTGCGTCATCACACTTTGAACGGATATTCAAACCAATACCTGCAATCAGACCGAAATTAACCACACGATTAGGATTGAAACCTGCGATGTTTGACATATTAAACATCAAGTCGATGCTTGGTGAGAAATATGTAAACTTATACTTGGTATTAGGATTCAAACCAGCTGTTCTGAGCGCATTTTCCCATGAATCCTGATAACCAGCAGCACCTTGCCAAGCTTTGAGGGCGAGGCGAGCACCTACTACCCGAGTGAACTGACGGCCAATGCCAATCTGTACATTAGGAGTAATCAGTTTACCAAAGCTTGTCTCACCAGTGGTGTACTGACCACCAGCCTGCAGCTGCAGGAACCAGTGAGGCGCGAAGACGTATTCTGTCGTACCCTTCTGCTCATCCTGAGCAGCTGTCTCCTGTGCGTAACCAGCCATTGTGGCGGTCAGCATGAGGGCAGACAATATCAGTTTCTTCATTTTCATATTCTTGTACTTAACTTTTTTGATTCACAATGTTACTTAGTCTCTGTATCCCGATTACTTGCGGTTGATAGGATATCTCTTGGTAACTACGTTTCCGTAGTAGTCAGAGGTCTGGTAAACAATCTCGCAAGCCTCGTTAGGAATCTCCAACTGAACGATCTTCTCGTTGCCAGGGAGGCTGTAGTACTGCTTAACCTTACCACCGTAGATCAGGGCGATGTACTTTCTGTATACAGGAACGATGTACTCCTCTGTCAGTGAGGTCATGATGAATGTGTATTTACCAGCTGCAAATCTCATAGAACCATCAGCATCACCGAATGGATACATGCGGTTGATACCCTCACGGCTCTCGAACAACAGTGTAGGCTCAGTGAGTTTCCAGCATGGCTGGTTGTCGAAGAGACCAATGAACTTTTTTGTAACTGTGTTCAAGTAGTTGTTAACACGTGTCATAACACCGTTAGCAGTAGCGCTCTTGAGGCTGTTGTATGGCTGCAGAATTGCATTAACCTGATTTTCAATTGACTTCAGACCATCTGTGCTAATTGTAGCAATTCCATCTGTTGATGCAGCTTGAATTGTCCATATCGTTCCAGGTGCAGGTATTGCATTATCAGTTGCATAGATGTAGCCATTCTGAATGTTCAGAGAAACACTGGTTACATTTGGCATCTTAGACTGAACAGCTGCAACAATTTTGTTAACGATACCTGTGAAACCAGTGATGTTCCAAGAAGCACCAGAGAGGAGCTGGTCAGCGAGAATCATCTGCTTGTAGTTCAGAGGATTGATGGTAACAGTTGTGATATCGAAACCAGAGATAACGTCGTTCTCACCATCGTCCCAAGATACGCGAACAGCTGACTTCTGCAGCTTCTCACGCTGCTGGTATACACCATTGTAGAAGTCCTGAATAATCTTAAGAGAGCTCTTAAGAGCGTTTCTGTAATGGCTCTGCTTCAGCTCGTTTGCCAAGTACTGGAAACGTCCGAATACGTTCTGAGCCTCTGCATCAGGACCCTGATTTACACCCATAAGAGCAGAACCAGCATCCCACAAGTTGTTATAACCGAACTTGGTGTAGTCGAAGTGCATCTTCTCGATAGCGTCGAGAGCTACAGTAGCCTTAGCCTCATAGAGGTAGGTCTTCTCGTTCTCTACGTTAACACCAGGAGCTGGAGCAATCAGAAGGTCGTCTGTTGCATCGCCGTCAGCACGAGTCAGACCATTGCCATGCTTTCCGATAGCGAAGGTGATCAGGTGGTCAGACTTCTTGATGTCGCTCAGTTTGATACCAGTCTCCTCACCACGTGAGTTGATCAGGTCTACGCTGAGCAGAGAAGGATCAACCTTGCGGGGGTTAATGGTGAAGTAGAGTGTACCAGCGTTACCTGTACCGTTGACCAGGTAGGCGTTCTTGCCGCTATTACCAATGATAGCGTCCTCATCCCAGTTGCCGTTGGCATCCTGAGGAAGCTCAGAAGCCAGCAGGTAGTTACCATCGGGATCAACGTTGTAGTCCTTACCCGAGATTGGGAACTCAGGCATACCAGTCTTGTTCTCACCAACATAAGCAGCGAGGAAAGCAGGATTGAAGCCAGGCAGGTTGATTGTACCTACTACGCAGTCGAGAGTCTCCTGGAGAACAACGCCAGTTACCATCGTAGAGCTGGCCTTGCCAATCTTCTTGTCCAAAGCGTCAATCTGATCCTGAAGCTTCTTGATCTCATCGTCTACATAGGTCTTGTCAGCCTTGTCGGTCTTCAGTTTTGCAACCTCGTCCTTCAGAGCCTGAAGGTCCTTCTTCAGCTCATCAATGGGCATTTCCTGACCCTCGAGAACGGCGATACGAGTCTCCAACAAGTCAATCTGCTTGTTCAACGCACCCATGTCGACGTAAATCTCGTCTTTAACATCACTTACGTTGTCCTTACAAGAAACAAATGATGTTGTGCCTGCCAACAAAAGTGCAGACATCAAGATACCATTAATAATTTTCTTTTTCATTTGAACTTAAAAATTATAATTAAACAATTAAAATATGATATATCTATGCATTAATTTATATAAATCGGTGACAAAAGTAGACAATTATTTTGTATTATGCAAGAAATTTTTAATTTTTTTTTAAAAAATCTGCATTTTTTTGTCTTTTTCCCACAAATTCGGCTTCCTTTTTGCGATTTTAACATTTCGCGTTGCCGTTTCCGTTGTGCGCCTGACAGGACTCGAACCTGCACGTCGTGAGACACCAGATCCTAAGTCTGACGCGTCTACCAATTCCGCCACAGGCGCTTTCTTGCTTTCTTTTCTTACTTGCGGGTGCAAAGGTACGAACTTTTTTTCATTCCACCAAGAGTTTACGGGCAAATTCTATCAGAGAATCTTTTCCCTTGATAAAGTCGTCATCTGTGAGTGCAACCTCATAGTCGGGGTCAATGCCAAATTCCGTCTGCTGGTGATCGCGGTCGTACATGGGACATGCCGAGAAGCGCACCGTCCAGCCATTGGGGAGGGTAGAGGTGAAGGGCATGCCAGCGCCGCCGCCTGTATGGTCGCCCACAATCTTCGCTTGTGGCATACACTTCATGTATTTCACGAACTCGTTGGCAGCGCTGTACACCTCGCGGTTGGTGAGTACCACCACGTTCTTGTGCCATCTCAGATTGCCTGAGGGTTCGATATACTGAGGCTCCATCTCCGAGAAGTCATCGTGGCCCTTGCCCGTCTTGTGCTGCTGGTAGCCCACGAGTGTCTTCTCGTTGCAGAAGCGTGCTGCCAGTCTCTCGGCATTGGTGAGGTCGCCGCCGCCATTGCCCCGGATGTCGATGATCAGTCCGTTGCAGAACAGGAAGTACTCGATGATGTCGTTGAGACTGCTCTCGCCAATGCCGCTGCTGAAGCTGCCGTAGTGGATATAGCCAATGTTATCGTCGAGGATGCGGTACTTCATGCCGCCAGCGATACGATAGTCGGTGCCGAGGTAGCGGCGCTGCAGGGTGTCGCTGAAGTTCGTGGGGTAGTCTTCGTGCCACTTCCAGTAGCGGCCGTAGTCGAAAGTCGTGAAGAGGTTCACGTGGCCGTCGCGCAGTTCGGAGAGCATATCGGTGAGCACCTCGAAGAGCTGTTGCTCGCTGATCATGTCGTTCGCGCGTACCTTATATATATTGTAGACCTTCTGCCAGTCGAGTCCATACTCATGCTGCTTGTAGTCGAAGAAGCAATAGTGCTCGTCGATGATTTTCCAGAGGGCCTCGAAGTTGCCCTGCGGGGTGTCGTCGTGCTCGACTTCGTTGACACAGGAAGTGAGGGCTAAAAGACATAGTGACAGACTAACTATTTTTAGGCGGAAGAGCAGGTGGGCGTATTTTTTTAGACAGAAGAACATAAGAACAAAATTTTAGAGGCTGCGGGCGATGCCTATTACGAAACGATGCGTATAGACATGCTGCTTGAGGTTGTTCACTGCGGCTTGCTGGTAGTTGCCCAGGTAGCCGATGCGGAGGTTCCACTTCCTGCCCGTCTGCCACTCGAGGGTGAGCATCTGTCGCAGGTTCGGGGCACTGATGGTGGTCGTGGGTACGATGTTGTGGTCGTAGTTGCCGCGCGAGAAGATCTCGTAGTACGACTGTCCGTAATTTGGGCTGAACACCAGTCCCAGCAGTTGTGCCTCTACCTCATAGCGCAGTGAGAAGCGCTGGCGGAAGAGGGGAAATCCGAAAGTGGCAATGGCTGAGGGCATGAGGTTCATGCCGAGGCGCATCTGTGCGGGGTTGTTGGTGTTGAGCATGGCGTAGATGAATCCGAGATTTGCATTCACCAGTCCGCCGGCATCGAGGTGAAGGCGCAAGTCCGTGCTCTCGTTGCCGAGCAGGGTGAATCGTCGATAGCGCCCCCAGTAGAGGTCGTAGTCGCCTTCGAGCATGCTGATGCTGTGGCTGCGGTCGTTGGCCTTCGAGAGGTCTATCTCGTGCTGGATGATGTTATGCCAATGCTTGCCCTCCTTGATCTGTGGCTCGCGTATATTTAAATAGGTGAAGCCGGTGCCCCTGAAAGTCTCTTGTGAGAGATAGGTGTCGAGCAGATTCGAGGGACCTACGCCAAACAAATGCGTCTGGGCAGCTGCTGGGAGCACCAGCAGACAAAACAGCGCCGGCATCAGGTTCTTAAAGATTGTCGTCATCGAATAGTCTCAATTGTCCTGTGAGTTCGTCGCGCACCTGCTGCTCGCTCTTGCCTGCATCAGGGTCGAGGTTTTCTTCGGGCTCCTCCGTCTCGGGCTCCTCTTCCGGAGGCTCTGGGAATCGCGTGGGTTCCAGCTCGATGACACTCTCGAGGGCATAGGTGGTGAGGCGCTTGCCCTTGGCCTTATAGCCCTTGACGGCGATGAACTGCTCGGCATCGATCTCCTCCTGTCCTCGGAAGGCATCAGCCCCGCCGTAAGTGAGCAGGATACGGGGGTAGACGGTATCGGTGAGCAGGATGAGCTGCGAGGTGGGATTCTCCGAGAGCCAGTTCTGCTTCTTCTTCGTGGCGTCCATCTGGAAACGCTTCAGATAGGGGTAGCCTTGATTATCGGCATCATAGAGGATGGCTGTCCAAACTTTATCAGCCTCGTATTTCTCGATGCGCAGGATATTTTCTTCGTAGTGGTTGTTCAGATCGAAGTTCGAGAGATAGCACTCGCCGCTCTTCAGGACGATGAGTATCTGGTCTTCGTCGTAGAACTCACCCAGCAGGCGTCCGTGCTCGTCGTAGTTCAGACGGTTCACGTCGGGGTCGTACCACACCTTGCGGCCTCCGAGGGTAGAGTGGCCGTGACTCTTCAGTCCGATGCGGTGCACGGCGTACTTCGTCAGCAGGTTACCCTTCGAGGCGCGGCCCTTGATCATCACCTCCGAGAAATCCTTCTCGATGAAGATCTTCTTGATCTTGGGATCTGGGTCGAGGGTGACCTTGATAACCTCCGCCTCACCATTGGGATTGGCTGTGAAGTACATCACCTTCGAACCTGGTGTCCCCATTGTCAGGTCGTACTCCTTGTCGCGCGTCATCGATGTCACGTTGAAGCGCTTGATGAAGTACCAGCCTTTCTTGCCGTCGCGATAGACGGCATTGTAGATGGTGCGCGAGTCGTTCTTCTTGAACACGTTGAGGTAGAGCACGTTCTTGCCCACGAAGATCTTGTCGGCCACGCGGATGACCTTGTATTTGCCGTCCTTGTAGAAGATGATGATATCATCGAGGTCGGAGCAGTTGCACACGAACTCGTCCTTCTTCAGGCCAGTGCCGATGAAGCCGTCCGTGCGGTTGATGTAGAGCTTCTGGTTGGCCTCTGCCACCTTCGCGGAGTCGATGGTGTCAAAGTTGCGGATCTCCGTCAGGCGCGGATGGTCCTTGCCGTACTTGTCCTTGAGGAACTGGAACCAGTTGGCTGTGACCTCCACGAGGTTTGCCAGGTCGCGGTCGATCTCCTCGATCTCAGCCTTCAGGCGCGCCATGAGCTCATCAGCCTTGTCCTTATTGAACTTCAGGATGCGCTGCATCTTGATTTCGAGCAGGCGCAGGATGTCATCTTTCGTCACCTCGCGCACCAGCGTGGGGTAGTAGGGCGTCAGTCGCTCGTCGATATGCTCGCAGACCTTATCGACATTGGGCGCCTCTTCGAATTTCTTATCCTTATAGATACGCTCCTCGATGAAGATCTTCTCCAGCGACTGGAAGTGCAGCTGCTCAAGGAGTTCGTTCCGGCGGATCTCAAGCTCCTGGCGGATGAGGTCTTTCGTGCGGTCCACGCTGTGGCGCAGCACATCGCTGATGGTGAGGAACTGTGGCTTGTTGTCTTCGATCACGCAACAGTTGGGTGAGATGTTGATCTCGCAGTCGGTGAAGGCGTAGAGGGCGTCGATGGTCTTATCGGAAGAGACGCCAGGCGCCAGATGCACCTGAATCTCGACGCTTGCTGCCGTCAGGTCTTCCACCTTACGGGCCTTGATCTTGCCTTTCTCGATGGCTTTCACAATCGAGTCCTGCAACGTCTCCGAGGTCTTCGAGAATGGAATCTCGCGGATGACGAGCGTCTTCTGGTCTATCTTCTCGATTTTCGCACGTACCTTGAGTACGCCTCCGCGCTGTCCGTCATTGTATTTCGACACATCGATGCTGCCCGCTGTGGGGAAATCGGGGAAGAGCTGGAAGGGCTGCTCGTGGAGGTAGGCGATGGCTGCATCGCAGATCTCGCAGAAGTTATGGGGCAGTATCTTCGACGATAGTCCAACGGCGATACCCTCAGCCCCTTGTGCCAGCAGCAAGGGGAACTTCACGGGCAGGGTGATAGGTTCCTTGTTGCGACCGTCGTATGACATCTTCCACTCTGTGGTCTTGGGATTGAAGACGGTGTCGAGGGCAAACTTCGAGAGACGGGCCTCGATGTATCGCGGTGCTGCGGCAGAGGATCCTGTGAGGATGTTTCCCCAGTTTCCCTGTGTGTCGATGAGCAGGTCTTTCTGTCCCATCTGCACGAGGGCGTCACCGATAGAGGCATCACCGTGAGGGTGGAACTGCATGGTGTGTCCCACGATGTTCGCCACCTTGTTATAGCGGCCGTCGTCCATGCGCTTCATCGAGTGCAGGATGCGGCGCTGCACAGGTTTCAGGCCGTCGCCCAGGTGGGGGACGGCACGCTCGAGGATTACGTAGGAGGCATAATCCAGGAACCAGTTCTGGTACATGCCGCTGAGGTGGTGTACTGCTGCCGCGTCGAAGCGGTTCACGGGTTTATAGTCGGAGTGGCCTTCCTGCGTCCCTTCCGACTCCTGTGTTTCCAAAATCTCGTCTTTTGTTTCGTCGTCCATAAAACGGTCTTTAGTGTTTCTGCCTGCAAAGGTAAGCATTTCTGGCGAGAAAAACGAGGAATTGGGGGGATTTTTTTCTAGCAGCCCTAGTCGTTCTAGTCGTTCTAGTAGGACTAGTCGGACTAGTTGGACTAGTCGGACTAGTTGGACTAGTCGGACTAGTTGGACTAGTTGGACTAGGGGAACTAGGGCTTTCCTGCGAGTTTCTCTAGGGCGCCGGATAGTTGGGCCTGGGTGGCAGCGAGTTCCTTGTGGAGGCGGGCCAGTTCTTCGCGCTGGTTTGTGCGGTAGCCAAGACGGGCGGCCGTCATGCGCTCCTTGATGCCTCCTTCGGTGATGAATACTTGCTCCAAATACTTCTCGTAGGATACCATCATCCTGTCGATAAAGTGGCAGAGGGAGAGCGCGACGTTGGCTAATTCCTCATCGTTCCATCGTGGGATAAACGGCTGATAGTCTTCCAGGCGGTTGCGTGATCTGCAGAAACTGACCATTGGCCCAAAGCGCTGGTGTGTCTTTGTCCAGATAGTAAGTCCTCTGGATATGAGGTAATCCTCGTAGTCTTCGCGTAGCTCCTTGATGCTGGAACGAGCCACGTTGATGAGGTTGATCTCCATCTGGGTCGATGTGACACCGTCGGCAGAGCCTTCAACGATATTCTGTTTACCTGAACGTGCTGCCTGTACCATCTGATCGATGGTGCGGTCTCCCCTGATGAGATACCGTTTAGAGAATGTGAAGGTGATCTGATACAGAACCTTTGACTTCTGATAGAAGTGGAGTGCCTCCCAATTTGCCTGAGGGCGAAGGACGTTTGATGTACTGAAATCTTTCATAGTGTTGAACTTTTAGATAGTTAACCGTGGCAAAGGTACATAGATTTTTGTGAATAGCCAAATGTTTCCTTTAAATTTTTGGTGAATTCGTTGAAATGTTGTAACTTTGCAGCGTTTTTATTCGAATAGATATAAGGAATAATATATAAGAAAATGACAGCAAACGAGATTCGTGACTCTTTCAAGAAATTCTTTGAGTCGAAGCAGCATGCCATCGTGCCTTCTGCACCGATGGTGATTAAAGACGACCCCACACTGATGTTTACTAACGCTGGTATGAACCAGTGGAAGGATATCATATTAGGAACCCGCGACCCAGAGCCGCGCCGCCGTGCAGACACCCAGAAGTGCCTGCGTGTCAGTGGTAAGCATAACGACCTGGAGGAAGTAGGCCACGACACCTACCACCACACGATGTTCGAGATGCTTGGCAACTGGAGCTTTGGCGACTATTTCAAGGAGGGCGCCATCGATATGGCCTGGGAATACCTGGTAGACGTGCTGAAACTGAATCCCGAGGACCTCTACGTGACGGTGTTCGAGGGTTCGCCCGAGGAGAATATTCCCCGCGACGACGAGGCTGCCAAGTACTGGTCAAAGCATGTGCCCGAGGATCATATCATCAACGGCAATAAGCACGACAACTTCTGGGAGATGGGCGATACAGGTCCCTGCGGTCCCTGTTCTGAGATCCACGTGGACAGCCGTACTCCCGAGCAGCGCAAAGCCTCAGGTATCAGTGGTCGCGACCTGGTGAATCAGGATGATCCTCAGGTGATCGAGATCTGGAACCTGGTGTTCATGCAGTTCAACCGTAAGGCAGATGGCTCGCTCGAGAAGCTCTCGATGAACGTAATCGATACTGGTATGGGCTTCGAGCGCCTCGTGCGCATGCTGCAGGGCAAGCACTCCAACTACGACACTGACATCTTCCAGCCAATCATCAAGGCTGAGGAGCAGATTACGGGGCTGAAGTACACGACCTTCGAGGAGGAGGCTAGTAGCTCTAGTCCGACTAGTCCGACTAGTAATACTAGTAATCCTAGCCAGGCTAGTATCAACGTGGCCATGCGCGTCTGCGCTGACCATCTGAGAGCCGTGAGCTTCTCCATCGCAGACGGCCAGCTGCCTTCTAATGCGAAGGCTGGTTACGTGATCCGTCGTATCCTGCGCCGTGCCGTGCGTTATGCCTATACCTTCTTAGGTCAGAAAGAGAGTTTCCTCTATAAGCTCGTGCCCACTCTCGTTGAGGAGATGGGTGGTGCCTTCCCCGAGTTGAAGGCTCAGCAGCAGTTGATCTCGAAGGTGATGAAGGAAGAGGAAGACTCGTTCCTCCGCACACTGGATAAGGGTATCGGCATGCTCAGCGACGCAATGGCACAGTTGAAGGCAGAGCACAAGACGGAGCTCGACGGCGTGCAGGCCTTCCGTCTCTTCGATACCTACGGCTTCCCGCTCGACCTGACGGAGCTTATCTGCCGCGAACAGGGCTTCACGGTGGATGAGAAGCAGTTCGACGTGGAGATGCAGAAGCAGAAGGAGCGCGCGCGTAATGCTGCAGCTGTGGAGAACAGCGACTGGGTGGAACTCGCTCAGGGCGAGCAGCAGTTCGTGGGCTACGACTATACGGAATATGAGTGTCATATCCTGCGCTACCGCAAGGTGACACAGAAGAAGAATGAGTTCTATGAACTCGTGCTCGATCATACGCCTTTCTATGGCGAGATGGGTGGTCAGGTAGGTGATTGTGGTGTCATCTGCAATGAGGCAGAGACCATCGAGATTATCGATACCAAGCGCGAGAACAACCAGAGTGTACATATCGTGAAGCAGTTGCCAAAGGATCCCACAGCGCAGTTCATGGCTTGTGTGGATACCGATAAGCGCGATGCTTCAGCCGCTAACCATACCGCTACCCACCTGCTCGACTATGCGCTGAAGCAGGTGCTTGGCGACCATGTGGAGCAGAAGGGCTCGTTCGTCAGCCCTGACACCCTGCGCTTCGACTTCTCTCACTTCCAGAAGGTGACAGATGAGGAAATCCGTCAGGTAGAGCGTATGGTGAATGAGATGATCCGTGAGGATATCCCCCTGGATGAGCACCGCGAAGTGCCCTTCGACGAGGCCAAGAAGCTTGGTGCCATCGCCCTCTTCGGTGAGAAGTATGGCGACAAGGTGCGCGTGGTTCGTTTTGGACCGTCGTGTGAGTTCTGCGGTGGTATCCACGCCAAGGCTACAGGTAAGATTGGCTTCTTCAAGATCATTGCCGAGAGCAGTGTTGCCGCAGGTATCCGCCGTATCGAGGCCAAGACTGGTAAGGAGTGTGAGGAGCTGTTGTATCAGACAGAGGATATCCTGAAGGCTATCAAGGGATTCTTCAATAATGCGAAGGATCTGCAGGGCGTGATTGCGAAATACATCGAGGAGCACGACTCTATGAAAAAGGATATCGAGCAGTTCCAGGCCCAGAAGGTGCAGCAGTTTGCCCAAAGTCTTGTAAGCAAGGCTCGTCTGGTAAACGGTGTGACGGTTGTCTCTACACAGCTTGAGCTGGCACCCGCAGCCGCTAAGGACCTGGTGTTTAAGGTTCGTGAGCTCTGTCCTGAGACGCTGCTCTGCGTCGTAGGTACCACTTACGACGGCAAGCCCATGCTGAATGTGATGCTCAGCGATGACATGGTGAAGGATCATGGTCTGAATGCAGGCCAGCTCGTGCGCGAGGCCGCCAAGCTGATGCAGGGCGGTGGCGGCGGACAGCCCCACTTCGCCTCGGCAGGTGGCAAGAACCCCGACGGGCTCACCGCTGCCATCGACAAGGTCGTAGAGTTGTGCAAACTTTAGGAGTGAAGAGTGAAAAAATGAATAGTTATGGCACTAAATCTGAACAAGAACCTGAAGCTCTACTACTCCATCAAGGAGGTGGCAGAGATGTTTGATCTCAATGAGAGTACGCTCCGTTATTGGGAGCAGGAGTTTCCATCGCTGAAACCGAAGACTTCGGGGACAGCGAAGATCCGCCAGTATCAGGAAAAGGATATCGAACAGATACGCCTTATCCATAACCTCGTGAAGGTGCGAGGCTTCAAGATCGCATCTGCGCGTAAGATTCTTACTCAGAATAAGAAAGGTGCCGACAGAAAGGCTGATGTCCTCGGGTGGCTGATTGACATCCGCACGGAATTGCAGGCTCTCAAGAAACAATTGGATTATCTGCAATAAAATAAAAATTCCCGCGCTCTTCATGAGGCGGGAATTTTTGTTTATTGTTCGGGCATCCAGCCACCCATGACGGTGGCAAGGGTGATTTTCTCCGCTTCCTTCTTCGTGAGCTGACGGCTCCAGGCGACGCGCTCTGAAGTCTTCGCCCCCTCACCGTGGTTATTATATTCCATATAGCGCGCCGTCTGTTCCCGGTGCTGCTCCCAATGGTGCCAGCCTGCAGGACGGATATGACCTCCCAGTTCACAGTTCATAAATAAGGTGTAGCCGTAGTCGCGCCAAGGACGCCCCAGATATACCTGTGTGGCCTCGGGCTTGGCAATAAGGCGGCAGTTGTTGAACACGTAGCCGTAAGCCTGATCCTTCGGAGTGGAGGCAGCCGTGACGTATGAGTTCACAAGACTCTCGATGGTGCAGTTCTCAAACCATGCCGTGGAGGGTCCAAAGATAAAGTCGGTGGTGCCGCAGATGTAGCAGTCCTTGAAGAAGAGACGGGTGTTAGCCATGCCTGTATACACCGTGTCCTGATGCCCTATGAAGCGGCAGTTGATGAATACCAAACGGTCTCCCTCAGTATGCAGAGCCACAGCCTGTCCCAGTCGTGCGGAATTATTCTCGATAGTGATATTCTTCAGCGTGATGTCGTTACCCTCGATTTTCAGTGTATAGGTGCGAAAGGTGCCCATAGGTTGCAGGCGCGGGGCAGCTGTTCCTAAAACCACCTTCACATTGGCATGGTCATCGTAGGTGATGATGGTATTCTCGACACTCTCACCACAGATTTCGATGTTCTGCAACCACTGCGGGATGACAAGTTTCTCTTTATAGGTACCGTTCTTCACGAAGATCACCTTGTGATAGTCCATGAAGGCGCGGCACACCTCGATGGCTTCATCCACGGTACGGAACTCCCCTGTTCCGTCGCGTGCCACCACGATGGTATCGGGGTTGTCGTACTTGCCTGCGGCAGAAGCAGTGAAAAGTGAAAGGTGAAAAGTGAATAGTAAGGGCAGGATCCTGCTCCATAAGATTGCTTGTTTCATTTTGATTGACATGTGGAAGCTAAATTACATGATTTGTGATATCTCCTTGAGGTCGGGAATGCCCTTGAGGTTATCGCAGATGGCCTTCACGTCATCGCGGTCGTGAACACGGATCTCGATGCTGCCGTCGAAGATGCCTTCCTCGCAGGTGATGATCACCTTGTGGATGTTCACGTTCATCTGTGAGGATATCACCTGTGTGATCTCGTTGAGCATACCCAAGCGGTCGATACCGCCGATGCGGATAGTGGCGTCGAAGAAGAGTTTCTTGTGCATGTCCCATTTGATGTCGAGGATACGGTTGCCGTAGCTCGATTTCAGCTTCGCAGCCACAGGACACGTGCGCTTGTGGATCTCTATCTGATTCTTGTTGTTGATATAGCCAAGGGCATCGTCGCCAGGGATGGGGTGACAGCAGCCCACAAACTTATACTGGTTGATGTTATCCTCAGAGATAAAGACAGGCTTCTTGCGGTTGAACTTCTCAGGTACGACGAAGAGCTCTTGTTTTGTGGCCCCTTCTTCCTTCTTCTTCTTTCCTACGAAGGGCACATACTTGCGCCAGCCCGACTCGTTTTCTTCCTTGTTCTTGCCCGAAAGCTCGTCGAGGTCTTTCTCGCCCAGCAGCACCATCTTCTCGCCCAGTGCCAGAAGGAACTCACCACGTTTCGCATAGCCGTGGAACTCCGAGAGCTGGTCGATGATGGCCATCGTTGGTTCAAGATTGTTCTTCTTCAGGAACTCATTCAGCAGCTCCTCGCCAGTGCGCTGTGTCTCGCGGTTGTCGTGGCGCAGGATGGCCTGGATCTTGGCTTTGGCCTTTGCCGTAGAGACGAAATTGATCCATGCCGGACTGACGTGCTGCGACTTGGATGTGAGGATCTCCACCTGATCACCGCTCTGCAACTTATGGCTCAGGGGCACAAGCTTGTGGTTCACCTTCGCTCCGATACAATGGCTACCGAGGAAGGTGTGGATAGAGAAGGCGAAGTCGAGGGCGGTACATCCCGCAGGCATCGTCTTGATCTCACCCTTTGGCGTGAAGACGAAAATCTCCGAGGCGAAGAGGTTCAGCTTGATGGTATCGAGGAAGTCCATGGCGTCGGGCTGCGGGTCGTCGAGGATCTCCTTGATGGTGCGGAGCCACTCGTTGAGTTCGGCCTCGTCCTCAGTGTATTCCTCTTCCTCCAGTCCGTCCTTGTATTTCCAGTGTGCGGCGAAGCCCTGCTCTGCCACCTCGTCCATACGGTCTGAGCGTATCTGTACCTCTATCCAGCGACCCTGCTTCGACATCAGTGTCACGTGCAGTGCCTGATAGCCGTTGGCCTTTGGCTGTGAGAGCCAGTCGCGCAGACGGTCTGGATGGGATTTGTAGATCTTCGAGATGGCAACATAGATCTGGAAGCACTCGTTGACCTCATCTGCACGGTTCTTGGGCGTGAAGATGATGCGCACAGCGAGGATGTCGTAGATCTCTTCAAACGACACGTGCTTGTTCTGCATCTTGTTCCAGATGGAGTAGGGGCTCTTCACGCGTTCCTTGATTTCATACTTGATGCCCATCTCCTTCAGGGCATCCTCGATGGGACCCGTAAACTGATTGAAGAGTTCATCACGCGAGACACGTGTCGATTTCAGCTTGTCCTCGATGGCGGCATACTCCGTGGGATGCTCGAACTTGAAACTGAGGTTCTCAAGTTCCGACTTCACCTTGTTCAGTCCCAGACGGTTTGCCAGTGGTGCGTAGATATAGAGCGTCTCTCCCGCAATCTTATACTGTTTGTTGGCAGGCTGCGAATCGAGTGTCCGCATATTGTGCAGGCGGTCGCAGATCTTGATGAGGATCACGCGGATATCGTCGCTCATCGTGAGCAGCAGTTTCTTGAAGTTCTCCGCCTGTGCTGAGGCCTGTTCACCGAAAATGCCACCAGAGATCTTCGTCAGCCCGTCGACAATCTGTGCGATTTTTGAGCCAAAGATGTTCTCGATGTCCTCCACCGTGTAGTCGGTATCCTCCACCACATCGTGCAACAGGGCTGCACAGATACTCGTAGAGCCCAGACCAATCTCGGCACATGCAATCTGTGCCACGGCGATGGGGTGCATGATATAAGGTTCGCCCGAGAGTCGGCGCACGCCTTTGTGTGCCTGTCGCGCGAAGTTAAAGGCCTTCGTGATAAGGTCCACCTTCTTGCGGTGGCGTGAGTTCTGATAGTCGTTGAGTAGCTTCTCAAAAGCGGCGTTAATCAACTTGTCATCAGCCTCTTCCTGTTGTAAGAGCTCATCTTCTGCCATATGATTATTTCACTCTAAGTTTTTTGCCAGCAACGATATTGTTGCCTTTGAGACCGTTCAGCTTGCGGAGTTTCTGGACAGTGGTACCATTGCGCTTCGCAATCTCCGACAGTGTCTGACCACGCTTGATGGTAATAGAACTTCCGCCACCTCTGCTGCCTCTGCCGCTTCTGGCTGAGGCACGGCGGCTGTTTCTGGCACTGCGGCGGCTGTAGCGCCCGCTCTTACGGCCGTAATAAGCTCTGCCTCTGGGCGAATAGGTGGGCAGGTCGTCAGCCACGTCTACGACGGCGCGCTTGGTCAGGAGCTCTGCGGAACGGTAGTTGTATACCGAGTCCTCAAGGTCGATGAACTTGCCTGCGTCTGCCAGCGGCATACGGATGGCAGAGGGCTTTGTCTGTCCGGGTACGACATCGCGGCGATACTCCGGGTTCAGTGAGCGCAGCATGTCGATATCGGTACCAACCACACCCGCGATCTGTCCCAGATGTACGTTCTTGTTGACTACCACGGTGTCAGTCTGTGCTGGCAGACGGGTGTTCATCGGACAGATATTATGTTCGCAGTAGTAAGTCATGGCATAGTTGGCGGCAATGAAGGCCGGCACATAGCCACGCGTCTCTCTTGGCAGGTATGGATAGATGGCCCAGTAGTCCTTATCCTCCTGAGTGATAGCATCGTCCTCGGTGCGTCCCTTCGCAGCGCGATGGCGGCGAATTGCCTTGTTGATGTTCTCAGGACCGCAGTTGTAGGCTGCAATCACGAGGTTCCAGTCTCCGAAGATACGGTAGAGGTCGCGCAGCAGACGGGCTGCGGCAAACGATGACTTCACGGGGTCGCGACGCTCATCAACGAGCGAGTTGATCTCCAGACCATACTGCCTACCAGTAGCTGGCATAAACTGCCAGAGGCCAGCAGCCCCCACGCGCGATACAGCCTTCGGGTTGAGGGCCGACTCGATGATGGGCAGATATTTCAGCTCCAGAGGCACCTGATAGGCTTCGAGGGCCTCTTCGAAGATAGGCACGTAGAAGTTAAACGCCCCCAGCATGTAACTCACCGAGTAGCGCAGCCGTCCGCAGTAACGGTCGATAAACCGCTGCACAATGTCATTGTAGGCCATCTCCATCACAGTTGGCAAGCGCTGCAATCGCTCGATGTAGACCTCCTTGGGATAGGTGGGGTTCTCGTTCTTCATCTCGCAGTCGCCAGGAGTGCCGAGATAGGTCTTCGACATATAGAGGTTGAGCAGACTGTCCAGGTCGTAGGTCATGGCCTCGGGGAATTCAATCAGTTCCTCGTTACCCTCCTTATCGGTGACTGTCAGCTCGTCCTCCACGGGGACGGTGAAGTCCTTTGAGGCATCCTCATCGTCCTCATCTTCCTCACCTTCTTCTTCGTCTATTACTTCTACTTCTTCCTCTTGGTTCTCTACCTTGGTGTTGTTGACCTGAGCCTGCATTGATGAAGGTAAAAAGGCTAAGAGGCAAACTCCTATTATCCAAATTTTAGTCATATATTATTCTTTTACTTTTTTACTCTTTTACTTTTTTACATTTTAAAAATTCAGGCTGCACTGCAAGCCCAGTGATGAACTATCGAGTGGATTGCTCGACGAACGGTTGTTCAGGATGGTAGGCTCCACCTTCAGACTCAAGTCCTTCGAGATGTCGAAGTTCGAGAGCTCTGCATCCACGTAGGCGTCGATCACCGAGAGGGCATAGACCCCCAACAAGACAAAGAAACTCAGGTCGCGCCAGCGGCGGAACTTGTCCTTACGCTTCTTGAAGATGTCCTTATAGCGAGCCTTATTCGTGTCGTCGATCTGCGTTCCGAGGTGCAGGAACATGTTATAGCTCTGCGTGCCCGGATCCTTATCCGTCAGGTCGAGATAGGCCTGCGAGTAGTCCTTATACATGTTGTTGTTCCAGTTCATCGCATACAGACAGCCTATGATTCCGCCATAGACGATGGGCAGCTTCCAGTACTTGCGGTTGTAGATCTGGCCGCCGCCAGGGATGACGAGCGCCAGCCACAGCGCCTTCTTAGGGCTGGGCATCCAAGTCGCCCTGTCCTTGGCGGGCTTCACCTCCTCTGGAGGGGTGTTCACGACGATCGACGGCTCCACGGCCTCCACCTTCGGGATGACGGTGTCTTTTGCCAGCGAGTCTTCGATAGCCACGAGCATGCTGTCTATCGCATCCAGCTCCTTGACCTCCTGGGCACTGCTCCAGAGGGTGCCTGCCAACAGGAAGATACCGATGACTATCAGTTGCCTATGCATTCTTTACCTTATCGAAGACATTCATGATATTCTCCAGCTCGTCCTCGTTCTCAAAGGGGATGCTGATGCGCCCCTTGCTCTGCGGCGAGCAGGTCATCTGCACACGGACTCCAAAGAGTTGTGACAGACGGTCTCTCAAAATACTGTATTCCAGTGGCAGCTGCCTTGGGGCCACGGCCTTCTTGGCCTCCTGCAGCGAGTCGCCCTTCTTCATGGCCTGCACGAGTTCCTCCACCTTGCGCACGGAGTAGCCGTTACGCTTCACGTCGTTGAAGAGCTTGATCTGTGCCGAGGGACTGTCGATAGAGAGCAGCGCACGGGCGTGGCCCATGTCCATCTCCTTGTTCTTCAGTGCCATCTGTATGGGGGCGGGCAACTTCAGCAGTCGCATGTAGTTTGTGATCGAGGTACGGCTCTTGCCCACGCGCTCCGATATCTTCTCCTGTGTCAGACCCGTTGTCTCTGCAAGGCGCTGGTAGGCCAGTGCTATCTCTATGGCGTTGAGGTCTTCACGCTGGATATTCTCTACAAGGGCCATCTCCATCACATCGTCGTCCTTGGCGGTCTTGATGTAGGCGGGCAGGGCGCTCAGTCCTGCTATCTGTGCGGCTCTCCAACGGCGCTCACCAGCGATGATCTGATAGGTGCCGCTCTCTGTCTGGCGCACGGTGATAGGAGTGATGATACCTATCTCACGGATGCTCATGGCGAGCTCCTTAAGGGCCTGCTCGTCGAATTCATGACGGGGCTGATTCGGATTGGGCTCTATCTGGGCGATGGCAATCTCGTTAAGGTTTGATGTGCCTTTGGTATCGATGTCGCTGGTATCGATCAGCGCGTCCAGGCCAAGTCCTCTGCCGCTACTGATATTGTCGAGGCCGCGCCCAAGTGCACTTGAGTTGTATTTCTTTCTAACAGCCATGGTCTATTATTTGTTTTTGTTGATGATTTCATTGGCCAGTGCCAGGTGGTTCTTCGCACCTGTCGACTCTGCATCGTAGAGGATCACGGGCAGTCCGTGGCTCGGTGCCTCTGAGAGTTTTACGTTGCGCTGAATGACGGTCTTGAACACGAGTTCCTGGAAGTGGCGCTTCACCTCGTCGTAGATTTGGTTGGCCAGTCGCAGACGGCTGTCGTACATCGTCAGCAGGAATCCCTCGATCTCGAGTCTTGGGTTCAGCTTGTGCTTGATGATGCGGATGGTGTTCAGCAGCTTCGAGATGCCTTCGAGGGCGAAGTACTCGCACTGTACGGGGATGATCACCGAGTCGGCAGCCGTGAGTGAGTTCACGGTGATGAGGCCCAGTGAGGGCGAACAGTCGATGAGGATATAGTCATACTCGCTGCGGATAGGCTCGAGAATCTTGCCGATGACCTTCTCGCGGTCGCTGAGGTTCAGCATCTCGATCTCTGCTCCCACGAGGTCGATGTGACTTGGAATCACGTCGAGGCCGTCGATGTCTGTGGTATAGATGGCATCGCGCACGTCGGTCTTGTTGATGATGCACTCATATAATGAACATTCCACTTCTGCGATGTTGACTCCGAGTCCGCTGGAGGCATTGGCCTGAGGGTCGGCATCGACCACGAGTACCGTTTTCTCCAGGGTGGCCAGCGATGCTGCCAGGTTGATGGTGGTTGTGGTCTTTCCCACACCGCCTTTTTGGTTTGCTAATGCAATAATCTTTCCCATTTGTTCACTTCTAAACTTGATAAAAACAAGAAATTTGGGCACAAAGTTACACATTTCGGGCGAGAAATCGGTCTATTTAAACCTTTTTTCGTACTTTTGCACGCAAATCATTGTTATTTTATGGAAATTAAACGACCTTTATTACTTATTTCCAATGATGATGGCTATCAGGCAAAGGGTATCCGTCAGCTGGTGGAAATGGTCTCCGACTTTGGCGATGTCCTCGTTTGTGCCCCCGATTCTGGGCGCAGTGGCTTCGCCTGTGCTTTCTCCGTGACGACCCCGCTCACACTCACCTGCCAAGAGCAGTTCGTGGCACCCTCTGGTGCCCATGTGGAGATATGGTCGTGTAACGGTACCCCCGTCGATTGCGTGAAGATGGCACTCTCCGAACTCTGTCCCCGCAAACCAGATATGGTCATTGGTGGTATCAACCACGGTGATAATGCCTCGGTGAACAGCCACTATAGCGGCACGATGGGTGTCGTGATGGAGGGCTGTATGAAGTATATCCCCTCTGTGGCGTTCTCGCTCTGCGATCATCGTGCCGATGCCGATTTCGAGCCCTTGCGCCCCTATGTCCGTGAGATCACGCAACGGGTGCTGGCTGATGGACTGCCTCTGGGGGTCTGTCTGAATGTGAACTTCCCCGTGGTGGATGCCTTTGCTGGTGTCCGTGTCTGCCGCATGGCGAAAGGCACGTGGGGCAGTGAGGTGTCTAAGTACCGTCATCCACGTGGCTACGACTACTGGTGGATGGTGGGTCACTACCAGAATGATGAGCCTGAGGCTGAGGATACTGATAACTGGGCCCTGACCCACGGCTACGTGGCCATCACCCCCACCCAGTCTGACGTCACCGCCTACTCCGCCATCAGCTTGATCAGCGACTGGCACTTGTAATTCCACACTCCACACTCCTCACTCCACACTCCACACTCCTCACTCCTCACTCCTCACTCCACACTCCACACTCCACATGAAATACTATCTGATAGTTGGCGAAGCCTCGGGCGACCTCCATGCATCACACCTGATGCGGGCATTGAAAGATGTTGACGCTAAGGCTGAGTTCCGCTTCTTTGGCGGCGACCTGATGACAGCCGTTGGTGGCACCCGCGTGCGCCACTATAAGGAACTGGCTTATATGGGCTTTGTCCCCGTGTTGTTGCATCTCCCTACTATTCTGAAGAATATGAAGATGTGCAAGCAGGACATCACTGACTGGCAGCCTGATTGCGTGATTCTCGTTGATTATCCTGGCTTTAATCTGAAGATTGCCAAATACATAGGAAATGAAAAGCGAAAAGCGAAAAGTGAAAAGTTCGCTAATGGTCATGTTCCTCCGATTTTTTACTACATTTCTCCGAAGATCTGGGCGTGGAAGGAGTACCGTATCAAGAACATCCGTCGCGATGTCGATGAACTTCTCTCCATCCTCCCTTTCGAGGTGGATTTCTTCGAGAAGAAGCACCATTATCCCATCCATTACGTAGGCAACCCCACTGCCGATGAAGTACATGAATATTTGAGGAGTGTGGAGTGTGGAGTGAGGAGTGAAGCCACAGACATATCTCACTCCACACTCCACACTCCTCACTCCTCGAAAAAACTCATCGCCCTCCTCGCAGGCTCGCGGAAACAGGAGATCAAGGACAACCTCCCCGCGATGCTCGATGCCGTAGAGGGACTTCAGAAGGATTACCGCATTGTCATCGCTGGTGCCCCAGCCATCGAACCTACATATTATAATATGTTCACGCGCGGGCGCGATGTGGAGATCGTCTACAACGAGACCTACCCCCTGCTGGCACAGGCGCATGCCGCCCTCGTCACCAGTGGTACGGCGACACTCGAGACTTGTCTCTTCGGGGTGCCTCAGGTGGTGTGCTACAAAGTGCCGCTGCCCAAAATCTTGGGTTACCTGCGCCGCCACCTGCTGAAGGTGAAGTATATCTCGCTCGTGAATCTCATCGCTGATCGCGAAGTGGTTAAGGAACTCCTGGCTGAGACCTTCTCCGTAGAGAATATCCGCCACGAACTTCTGCAGATCCTCGATGGCGAGGCGCGTGAGCGGATGCTCGAGGGCTATGCCGAGGTGGCTCGCCGCCTGGGCAGTCAGAAAGCCCCTGAAACCGCCGCGAGGATCATCATTGAAAAACTAACAGAACGAATAAAATAATGAAAGAAAAAATGAAAAGACTGATTACATTGGCACTGGTGGCGGCAGCCGTCATCACTGTGCAGGCACAAGACATCCAGCTACACTACGACTTCGGACGTAACATCTACCCCAACGAGGAAGACGGACGCCAGAAGGTGACTGTCACCGTCGAGCAGTTCAAGGCCGACAATCTGGGCTCCTGGTACTATTTCGTCGACCTCGACCTCAGCAGCAAGTTCTTCCGCAGCGCTTACACTGAGATTTCGCGTGAGTTCAAGTTTGGCAAGGAGTCGCCCTTCGCCGCCCATATTGAGTACGACGGCGGACTGGGGCGCGATCAGATTGGCAGTTTCCAGCATGCAGCCCTTCTGGGTGCTGCCTACAACGGCCACAATGCCGACTTCTCGAAGACGTGGTCCGTACAGCTGATGTACAAGCGCTACTTCAAGAGCTACGACTACACGCGCGCCTATCACAGCTTCCAGCTCACAGGTGTCTGGGGTCTTAACTTTGCCCACAACAAGTGCACCTTCTCTGGCTTTATCGATTTCTGGCGCGGCGAGAACTGGCGTGCTGGCCACGAGGGTCACGGCATGCTCGTCATCCTCACCGAGCCTCAGTTCTGGTATAATGTGACGAAGAATATCAGCTTTGGTAGCGAGGTCGAGATTAGCAACAACTTCATCTATCACACTTACAATGACAAGTCGTTCTTCATCAATCCGACTGTAGCATTCAAGTATAACTTCTAACAAAAAAGGGTTCCCGTGCGGGAACCCTTTTTTCACTTAATCACGATCTTTTTTCCGTTGCGGATATAGAAGCCAGGCTTTGTGGGCTTGCCCTCCAGCTGTCGTCCGTCAGCGGTGAACCACTTACCGCTGTTGGCACTGCTTTCGCTGGCTACGGTCTGGATACCTGTAGGAGGTGACGGTGGAGTGGGGGTGTCGATAACGCCATCGGGGTCTTCTTCCTCATCAATCACACCACCTGAAGCCTCAGAAGGAGGATTAACCTCAGTGATCGATCTCGGCCTTACACCTACAGAGTAAAGCTTACCGTGCGCCTTGTCGCGCTTACCCAGACGCGTACCGCCACGCATTGAGGCACTCGGTTTCACTAAATAGATCATGTAGTAGGTAGGCTCTCGCAGGGAACTGTATCTGATTGTGAACATGTATTTGCCATCTCCATGGGGCCAGTAACCCAAAATGGATGCATGTCCTCTGATATGGTTAAGAGAAATGTGATTTTCAGTAGCGCTACCAATAGGCTTTAGGTGGTATTCATAGCCTTCATCGACCTTTACATCGACTTCGATCATACCGCTTCCGGCGGGGACAATGAAGGTGGCGCCGTTGAAGTTCTCTGCGTAGGCACTACCTCCAGGCAGATACTCGTTCTTCGTCACTGCGGTGGCAACGGCTTCAGCCTGGGCATCCGTCATCGTGTTCACCATCGCGATACCCGGGTCGCCGTCAGAGTCGTCAAATCCGGCATCTGGCCAGTCGCCATCATTGCCTTTTTGATAGTTATCTTCATCATTCTTTGTCCAGAGGGTAAGGAGAATGTCTTTATTCTGTGCAAAATTCATCATGCTGACAGTCTTTGGATTTCCGTTCTCGTCGAGAACAGTATTTCCGTTTTCGTCCTTGGCCACGAAGTCAGATGCGTTGGTCAGCTGCACGGTCTCGTTCCTCGTCAGAGGCGTGATGACCACGCCTACGGTGAGGGCGTTGCACACTGTCCCTGTCGCCGGGTCGATCACGAACTTGCCATCGGCATCCTTCTCGTAGTTGCCTTCAGCATCCTTCTGCCAGTCATATTTGTAGAGCGTGCCGCTCTCCAGCTTCGCAGTCTCTGGGTCGAGGAACTGCAGGCCCAGCTCCAGTGTGATGTCTGCGAATCCTGAGATGGCGCTCACGCCCTTGGTGTTGGTGATGATGATCTGGCCAGGGAAGTTACCGTTGGTGGTGATGGCCAGTTTACCAGTCTTCGTGGCATCGCCGAGGTTGTTGAAGCGGATGCTCTTCACCTTGTTCACATCGTTGATGTGGAGAGTCAGAGTCTCCAGGCGGCTCTCAATCTCTACGTTAGACACATCGTTGGTCATTACCAGCGTGTTCTTCTCAGGGTTGAAGACGATGGTTCCCGACTTGCTGTCAGTCGAGTTGACCAGCACGTCTTTCTGATTATCCTCTGTCACCTGAATGTTGTTAATCCAGAGTCCGTACCCCTGGCCCTGCGCCCTGTTCACGGTGAGCGTATAGCTGGCCGTTGCAGCCTCGTAGTTATCATTGCCAGCAAATGAGGCCTTGATGGTGGTCTCACCTGCTGCCACGAGTGTTACGGCGCCTGTAGTCTCATTGACAGTTGCCACGTCAGTGTTCGATGAAGTATACTTCACTCCCTGCAATCCTTCAGGCTCGATTGTCAATGTCGGAGCCTCGAACTCTTCACCAAGGGTGGCAGAAACAGTCTTTTCAGAGAATGTAAGGGTCACAGTCTCAGTTTGTGGAGTAGCTTCACTGACGGTGAGCTTATAGCTGGCTTCTGCAGCCTCGTAGTTATCATTGCCAGCAAATGAGGCCTTGATGGTGGTCTCGCCTGCTGCCACGAGTGTTACGGCGCCTGTGGTCTCATTGACAGTTGCCACGTCAGTGTTCGATGAAGTATACTTCACGCCCTGCAATCCTTCAGGTGTAACAGTCAGTGTCGGAGCCTCGAACTCGGCGCCCATTGTAGCTGTAGCTGTCTCTGCTGAGAACTTCAGTGTGGTTGTAACCTTGCTGACGGTGAGCTTATAGCTGGCTTCTGCAGCCTCATAGACTGTAGTACCAGCGAATGAAGCCTTGATGACGGCCTCACCAGCGCCCACGAGTGTCACGGCACCAGTGGTCTCATTCACCGTAGCCACATTGGCATTCGAAGATGAATACTTCACGTCCTGCAATCCTTCAGGTGTCACCGTCAGTTTTGGAGCCTCGAACTCGGCACCCATTATGGCCGTAGCCGTCTCTGCTGAGAACTTCAGTGTGGCAGTAGCCTTGCTGACGGTGAGGATATAGCTAGCCAAAGCGGTCTCGTAATTCTCGTTGCCAGGGAATACTGCCTTAATTGTGGCTTCACCTTTTCCTACTAACGTAACAACTCCCGTGTTCTTGTCCACAGTGGCAACTTCAGTATTCGTCGACTCATACTCGATGGGCACCAGTCCCTCAGGTGTAACAGTCAGTGTTGGAGCCACGAATGTTGTTCCCATTGTGGCTGTGGCTGTCTCTGCTGAGAACTTCAGCGTGGGCGTAGCCGTAGTGATGGTCAGACTGTACGATGCTTTCGTATTAGTAGGATTAGCATTATAGTTCGATCCTTCCTTATTCGTATAGTCTTCTTTAGCTGCAGCTGTTACCACTACGGTTCCCGTCTTCAGGATGGTCAGTTTTCCTGTTGCCGCATCGACGGTTGCTATTTCCTCATTATCCACTGAGTAATTTACCTCGATGACACCTGCTGGGTCCAGCTTCAGTATAGGCTCCGTAAACGCAGTGCCGTAGACAGAGGACAGTTCTTTGGCTTCGCTACCATCAGCACTTTCAAACCTGATGGCGACGCTTGCCTGATTGATGTCGAAGTTCACAGTCTTCGTGCCCTTATATATGCCGATACCAGTAATTGTGATATCCCCAGAGCCTACATTGATGTTGTTGGCATATTCTATGGTGTAGTCTTTGTCGGCAGTCATGGCTTCTCCTGCATAGGTCACGGAGACAGCCGGCTCAATGGCTTCACCCGAATACACGAAAACGGCATCCTCAGGCAGAGCTATCAAGGCCTCTGCCACATCCTTCCTCGAATGGAAGTTCGCCGTAATCTCGTAGTCGTATTTCTCGTCGGTGACGGTAAAAGTGTAAGTCGTCACACCGCTGGGATCAGCATTGGCGTCCGTTGCTGTGATGGCTACGGTGGCATCAATGCTGGGATCAGTTCGAGTCTGCCCGTATTGTCCGTCGATGGTCTTGATCACCTTCAGGTCTTCTGCTGTCAGGTAATAGCCGTCGGCAGGGGTCACGGTGATAGTGCCGTTGCTATATGTCACTTCACCTACGGTGGCTGTTGTGCTCTCTCCGTCAAGCTGGTAGTTGACGGTGAATCCTCCGGCTGCCCATGCTCCCATTGACATCAGGAGCAGGGTTGCGATGGCTATTGAATATCTGGTTATCTGTTTCATATCTCGTATTCCTTTATTAGTTATTTAACAACAATCTTTTTCCCGTCTCTGATGTAGAGCCCCTTCTTCGAGGGCTTCTCTATCTTGCGGCCTTGCAGATCGAACCATTCGCTGTGGTCGCTGTCGGCAACAGCGTCGGAGATGGCTGTAGTCCCTTCTGCTCCTCCGGTGATGGAGAATCCGCGAGTGCCGGCAAAGGAAGTGCCCGTCAGGTCGAGATAGCACTTGCCCGATGTGATGCTTCCTGTGGCCTTCACGAACTCATTCTTATAGAGCACGTACTGCCCCCCGTTTGCCGTCAGATCACCCTCTGCATATTTCAGGATGTTCGTTGCAAAGATGCCATCGGTTGTCTCTTCTGTCTCCGTGCTGGTAGAAGTCTTTTGCAGCAAGACTGGTGTGCCAGCTTTGATATAGCTGACAGCCTTGACGGTAACAGAGTTCCCGCTGACTCCTGTGATGATGTATGCCACGATGCCCTGTGGAGCCAAGAAACTCTCCGATGCATTATTGAAGCTGGCATAGGTCTGTTCTTCGCTCGTAAACTTCTCTGCAATCACCTCTGCAGGAATAGTGCGGTGATTGATCTTCCATGCTTTTTCTGCATTGCCCATGAAGTTGTTCTTGAACTCGTTGCCATTGCTATTCTTCTTTGCCGTAACAGTGAGCGTATAGTTTTCAGCCTTTGTGCCCGTATTGCCGCTAACCTCGTAGTAGTCTGCAGCAACCTCAATATCGCCTACCATCACCTTTTCGACGGTCACACTCTGCACTTCGCCATTATAGGTCAGCTCTTCCTTGTCCAGAGTGATGACAGCTTCTGAGATATCGAGCTGTGCGATGGTGAATTTTACATTCGCAGGTTCTGCGGTATAGTGCTGCAGGCTCTCTTCGTTCAGTGTCACGCTTACATAATAGGTGCCTGCATCAGTCGGAGCTCCTGTCAGAGCATTCAACGCATTGGTACGATCCTCTTCCGAGGTATAATAAGCAATGACAAGAGCCGCATTCTCATTGTCTACACTTGCGCCAGTGTATGCCTGCTGTTGCGCATTATAGGTCACCGTCTGCGCTTCGGCAGAGATGGTAACTTCACCCTTATCGATATTGACGTCAATTCCAACTTCAGAAGGTCCCCAATCCAGGTAATTATCGCCACCTTCCACTTTATAGAATACAGCATAATAACCAATCTCTTTACCTGTTGGAACTTCTTCAGACCATTCTTCATTTTGAGATGCTGAGTAATCGTAACTATTGAATGCTGTTGAGGAATATTTGGCGTAGTATTTAATTGTGACTCCTTCCGGCACTGTGGCGGCAGTCACCAATTCCATATCCGCACCAGTATACTTGAGGTCTGTTTTGGCTTTGGGAGCTACCCATCGATTATCACTCCAATCAACTGCACTTTTGGCAATGGTGAATTCAAGCTCCCTGGTGCCGAAATAATTGCCCTTACCAGTAATGCTGATCTTGTAGGAGCCTACATTTATAGGAGCCTTGGGGGTTGTACCGTCTTCTTCGTACATCGGTGTTGCAACGCCTTCCTTGACCTCAAAGTAGTCCTTGATCTCATAGTCTGTTCCTTTTGTCAGTGTGGCAGGGGTCTGCGGATCTGTGGTCAAAGAGATACTTGGCTCAATTGCCTCTCCTGTATAGGGGTAAGCTTCTTGGCCTGCTGACAATGTATAAATAAACGCATCACCATTCTTGCTTTCTAAGTCTTTTGCGAATGCGATGGTAGCAGTTACATCGTCCTCAGGCATTGAGAATTCATATTGGATAGTCCATAAACCATCTTGATATTTTTCTGTTGGAGTAACTTCTACGTCACTAGAAAGAGTAAATACGGGCTTGTAACCATTCTCTGAACTAACGACTAGTGATATGGTATTTCCTGGAAGAACGTATAAAGCCGTGAGCTGGTCTGTAGAAGCATCGCGCTCATCAAGACAATAGGTCGATCCCATTTCTTCACCGAGACCAAGTGTCCTGACATCGCTTAAAGCTGTAGCAGAAATGGTTATCTTCTTGGTTCCTGCCATCATGACTTGATTTGGAATGTCATAGCAACTACCATCCCCTTTTCCAATTCCGCGCTGCGTATAGCCTGATTTTGGAGTTTCAGCAATTTCTGTCGTTACATCATATTCATAGGTATTATTGGTTAAAGTAGTCTCATCTCCTTTTTCTCCGATGATGGCACCACAATGATATGTTGTAAATGTACCATTAATATTTTGACAAGAAATCTTTTTTGTGTTATCTGTATTAGTTATCTTATTATCACTGATTGCAACAGTACCTAAACTGCGACCAACAAGACCTCCTACATAGATGTTATATGCACCATCTTCACCGCTTGTTACGCTCTTTACATTTGTAGAGGATACTGTACAAGAACTAACGGTAACAGAATTTGTAGAATATATATATCCTACGATTCCTCCTGCGTAAGCAGTTGAAGGCGCGCCAGAATATGCTGTCGAGCCATCCACTAATCCGCTATTAAACGCACATGTGCTGATTGTACCATTTTTAACCTGACCTGCAATACCACCTGCATACAAATTAAAAGAATCTCCGCCTTTAACAGTGCAAGAAGAAAGCACACAGTTCTCGATAGTTCCATTCACCATCTCACCGACGATACCGCCAACATATTCACCACCGTTAAAACTGCAATTGCTCAGTGTCAGTTTTTCAATTTTCGCGTCACTTACATCCTCGTTGCCAACAATTCCGAAAAGACCAACATAACCACCAGTTTCTTCACTGTTGATTGTAAGCGAGCTGATGGTCTTATTATTGCCGTCGAATGTGCCCTTGAACGAGTTGCTGTTCGAATTTCCAATTGGGGTAAAGTCTGAGAGACTTGAGCAGACGATATCATTGGCAAGTTGCAAGTATTCGGTCGTAAGAGTACCGTTGTTTACCCAGTCAGAAACAGAAGCCAAATCCGCTGCTGTCTTGATGAGGTACGGGCTTGCTTCCGTTCCTTGACCGTCGAGGAAGCTGAATATTGTGGCATCTTTGATCGCTTGTTTATTTTCACCAACAAGTGTCTTTGAGGTACTATCGTAAGTGGCTTTATATGTTGAATTGTCAGTAGCATTTATGCCCATGATCCTCATACCATCCGCCGTTACAGACTTGAAAGCAGATATAACACCGTTGTTACTGTCTGATGAAGTTGAAGTTAATCTGAGACTTGCACCTTCTCCACCTTTTTGGAATGTAAGTGTTAGATTTCCATCATTACTCATGATTGCAACACCCTCCGAAGAAATGCTGTTTTTTCCGTTTATAACAATTGTCAGATTTACATTGCTTGCAATCGCCTCAGTAATCGTTGCTTGAGTTAACGTAAGAGTATTGTATGTTGCATCAAAAGATGCACCGTCAATAGTAGTAATACTTCCTGAAGCACTAACTTCAGTATTGCCTATTTTGAGACGAACACCATCAGTGGAAATGGTTTGAGGGTTGGTTTTAGCGTTATATACCAGTCCATCCTCGCATGAAATTTGGCCGCTACCCTCATACCAACTAACAATTATAGGAGCTTTTAGACTGCCAGCATTGGATCCGTCCGTTGTAAATGTTAACTGGGTGGCGTTCCAAAGATAAAGGATTGTTGCGTCATTCGTTCCAGTTGATGCTCCAAGCAGATGAACCGTTAATTCTGGCATATCAGGTCCTACAACTATCATTTTGTTGCTTCCATAATTAAATGATGCTCCACTTATCGTAATAGTGTGTTTGCCATCAAATGAAACAGTTCCATTACCAACAGCTACTGATAACTTATCGCTATTTAATTGAGTATGAGAAGCGTCTGCGTTACTTCCCAATGATGAATCATAAATCCAAATGGGATAATACGTATCTTTTGTTATTGTAACATCCCTTGCTTCAATATTCTCAAATCCTCGCAAAGATCCTCCTTGAGATTCCCAATGTATGCCAGGGGTAGACTGAGATGCCAAGTTGAAATCACCAAAGTTAACAGATGTAAAGGCAGATAATATAGGAAAATCTGATTCCCCAGATATCTCTAAAGAGCCATCACCAGTGAAAGCTAAAGTTCTATTTGAGGCACTTCCTGAATAGGAAATGCTTCCACTCAGTGTGTTTGTTCCTTCCAAATTGATGGTCAATGCTTCAAGGCTGCTAATAATATCCGAACTAATTGAAGCACCATTCAGAGTCAGTTTTTTATTCTCAGCATCGAAAGACACGGATGATGAAGTGGCATCGCCGAGTACGTTATTGGCATTGTAGCTTGTTACACGGTGGCCACCAACAGAAATACCGTATTCTTCTCCACTAAAGGTTAGAGTGATGCTATTTATATTATTCACATAGAAACACTGATTGGTTTTTCCTTCTTCTGGCTCAATGGCCAATTGGATATATTCGTTATTAAATCCTTGAACTACTTCTGTGGGATTGTAGGTGTATGTCGTGCCTTCTTCATTTGAGATGGTACCGATTTGAGTCCTGTCTGTAGCATCTGGAGCAGCCAGCCTATAAACCTTTATGGTTGCAGATTGTAAGGCGGATCCAGTACTTCCTGCAATAGCAATATTACTAAGCAAGCCTGTGATTGAATTTGCGTATGTGAATCTCAATTCAGAGAAAGCACTGTATCCAGAATAACTTGAATTATAAGCTCCATTTGTTAATTGTGCATTCCATTCAATAGTCTTATTATCCTCGCTACCAGAATAGTAATAGCTGGGATCGGAATCATTCGGATAGTAGAACGTTAGTGGCTGACCTCCATAAGTGTAATCTGCCCACGCTGCGCTTGGGATGAGGAACATCGTGAGAAGAACCTGCAGGATTCTGGTTAAGGTCTTGGGGGAGGCGGGTGTGCGGCCTTTCCCTCTTGCGTTGCACGTTGGGGCTTGACCCTGCTGTGCGCAGGTAGTCTGGAGTCCCTTCTGTGGTTGGTGGTTGAGTAAATAATGTTTCATAAGACTATCTTTTTTTTGTTGTTGTTATCGGGTGATTTTAAAATGCTACAATCTTTCTTAATTACAGTCTGCAATGTACTGCTTGATTTTCTCGATTAGCTGACGGGTGGGGGCAATGAACTCTTCCACGTCCTCCTTTACTACATCGATGGCGCAGTTGTATTCGCCATCCTCGCGCAGATGTTGCAGCTGCGAGTACATGCGGCCCTCGGCGGGGGTGAAGATACCAGTCTTCACGTAGTACAGCGAGAATGCACCGACGGCTCCCCTATGCGTGCCCACCTCGTGGCGGTCGTTGATGAGCAAGGCGCTCACTGCATGGAACAGGGCGTAGTAGAGGCGGTTGGCCACCAACTCCCAAACTTCATTCTCGAGTTGGAGTTCCATCTGTGCCAAGGTCTTGGCGGACTTCTCCAACTCCAGCGTCACCATGACGCGGCGATCTGCTTCTTTAAGACTCATATAGTATCTCCTTATCTTCTTCTACGTTAAAAAAGAACATGGTGTGGGGACCGTTGAACCAGTCGTTCTTCGTGAAAGTGCGGGCGCTGATGTCCTCGTTGACGTCCCATCCCATTTCAGTGAATGGCCATGCGTAATTCTCCCAGTCCTTCTTGTCGCGCATTGGTTTATCGAGCAGAATCAGCAAGTCCCAGTCGCTGTTCTCGTTCCAATCGCCTCTTGCACGAGAACCATACAAGTAGACTGTCGAGCCTTTGGGAAGCACTCGCGCCGCCACTTGCTTGATGTTGTCGATAACTTGCTGATGTTGCATATCCTTCTTTTTTGTTTCCGCCGCAAAGATACAAATTATTTTTTGAAATAGCAAGTGTATTTGCTACAAAATAATAATATTATTTTGGGCAGTGGGGCAAAAGGCCATAAAAAACCGCATTGCCGTGGTGGAGCAATGCGGTATATGGGTGAGGGATTAAGGGTAGTGCTTCAGATATTAATTTCGCTGTTCTGTGATTATACTGCAATGCCTGTACGCATCACATCATCGTAGAGTGGTGAATGACTGCCTTCTTCCATTAAGATAGGCTCAATCAACGAGCTTACTTTCCGTACATCTCGCCAAAGACTTTTCGTCCAAGTCCACCAGTTGTCTCCAAATGATGGCACCACAACAGCTACGTCAATGTCGCTTTCAGGGCGAGCATAGCCTTTGCTGTATGAGCCGAATAAAAATACCTTCGCTCCGTCGCTGAAGTGTGGGGCAATTACTTGTTTGTATTGTCGCACGAGTTCTAAAGCTTGTTCTTTATCCATTCCTGTAACGTTTTTGTCTCGTCAATGATGTTTCTACAATTCTCTTTTGTCAGCATCTTAGCAAGCTGATCCTTATATTCGGGATATCGGGCCTGAATGTTCATCGGCATAAGCGTAGCGATGATATCTAGCTGGTCGTCGCTCATCTCTTTGTCAAGTCCTGTTCCTTCTGAAAGTGTAGTCAGATTGTGAGTAAATGGCGGGTCATTTGGCTGAGTGGCGCACCAATATGCCTTTAGCGTCTTTTCAATCGCTTGATGGCACATAAAGGCAACATAAAGCCATCTTCCGCCTTCGTACAACGTCTCCGCTGTGCCCAAGTCGTAATCGGCTATTTCAGTCCAGTATTTCACTCTATCTGTTGCCATTTCTCTTCAATCTGTTATATTCCGCTGCAAAGGTACAAATAATTTTTGAAAAAGGCAAATGTTTGGGCAACAAAACAACAAAACAAGACATGGATTTTTCATGTTGCGACAATGCGACAATGCGTTCAGTGCCTCCTTCATGCCATCCCCTCGGTGGTTCGCCCGCTTAGTCGGCTACGATGCCCGATCCGCTTCCCAACGACCGCCGATCCGCTTCCCAACGACCGCCAATCCGCTTCCCAACGACTGCCGATCCGCAGCACGCTCCACGCTCCAACGCTCCAACGCTCCATCTGCAAATCCCGAAACAGCATCGTGAGGCTATATATTATATTATTAAATTTATATATATTATAATATATATAAATTATTTATATATAATCATATTACTTCAACATGAAGCGCGAATATAGTAAAACACCAAATGGAGCGTTGGAGCGTTGGAGCGCG
>ODAI011724659.1_pt1 | contig 37138 bp, 34 predicted proteins | sample 1539321 | NCBI WGS metagenome assembly ODAI01 (sample SAMN02144231, study PRJEB22623) | gut metagenome | biome: sheep rumen | host: Ovis aries | place: New Zealand
GCCCACCAATCTCTATGGTCCTAATGACAATTTCCATCTGGAGAACTCCCATGTGCTGCCAGCCATGATCCGCAAGATTCATTTGGCCAAATGCCTGAATGAAAACGACTGGGATGCTGTTCGCAAGGACATCTCCCTGCGTCCGGTTTCCATGACTTCAAACGGAAGCACCGAACGCGTGGATGGCAACAGCAGCGAAGAAGACATTCTCCGCGTCTTAGCCCATTATGGAATCCGTTCCGATGCAGTAACTCTTTGGGGAACAGGCCGCCCCATGCGCGAATTCCTGTGGAGCGAAGAGATGGCCGATGCTTCTGTACATGTGCTGCTCAACGTGAATTTCAAGGACACCTACGACAGTAGCATCAAGAATGCCGATGGTATCACAGAAATTCGCAACTGCCATATCAACGTAGGTACCGGCAAGGAAATCAGCATCCGCAAAGTAGCCGAACTCATCATGAGGGAAATCGGCTTCCAAGGCGAACTCCAGTGGGATGCCTCAAAACCCGATGGAACCCTAAAGAAACTCACCGATGTTACCAAACTACATCAGTTAGGATGGCACCACAAAATCGAGATTGACGAAGGCATCCATCGCCTTTACGATTGGTACAAGCAAGGCATTTGTATCAATCACCAGAATGCGTAAACCTTAAGGAGTAAAAGTTATTGTTATTGTCATAATATAGTATATAGTTAACATTATCGTTTATTTTTCTGACCATTTTATAAGCTTCTCCCGCTCGGTAAAACAAAATAAATAATTTAATTTGCATTTTGGCGATGATGTGATGATTGCACCAAATAGTTTCGTAAACAAACACATTCCAAGCCATTCTATAGTATTTGGCAATCCCTGTATCATAAAATCACGCCCTTTTACTACAGAATATTATATATAAATGTTACCTGTTTGGAATAAAACCAAGTTATAATAGTAAATATTTTTTTCTAATGAAGGTATTGCCCTCTTTTATAATTGATTATCATTATTTTGGCATGTGGACCGTTATCGAGAAAGTCTTACCTATCTGAATGAATCCTTTCTGTAGAACAGACTTATAGAGGTTCATTTATCCCAATATACTCTATATATACCCATTTGAGAACTACTACATATAACCATAGATCCTCTCCAAAAGGAGATATCTTCTGGTTCATAATCAAAACCTATTTCTGCTAGATTTACTTTTGCCAAATACTGTCCAGAGGACAAATCTACGACATCTATATAATAATGTGAAGTTCCGCTTGCAATATATGCAATATGATTATAAATATATGCTCCCTGTGCGGCCATATCGCTATAAGTAAACTGAAGATGTCTAATTACTTTGTCGACTGATAATTCTGCTAAACTAATAAGATGTCCTTGTTCATCATATAAAGGCGGGAGATTCATTTCATAGATATCCGAATTATTTATAACATAGATATGGCCATCACTACGGTCGACCATAATATTACTATATTTATTAAATAAATATTTGGAACCATTTTTATCTACATAAATACCAGGTACAGTTTTTATTGTTTGAACTAATGAGACAGAAAATGTGTCTTCATTCCTTTCTATTCTTACTAAGTAAGCGACACCAAGTAAATCTTCTCCTGCTCTCGATTCACTCCCACTGACTAAAAGCAGTGGAAATTCGTCACTTGCTTCAAAGTATTCGTTTGTGAAATTCTGACAATTTGCATGTCTGGCTTCAATATGTCCAAATCCTGAAAGGAATCGTCCTAAAAAAAGACGTTTTTTCATATCACAGACCCTGAAATAATCCATACTTGAAGTAAAGCCTATTAAATAATTACCAAAAACATCGAATCCTTGCCCTGATGCACTACCACTACCAATCCACTCTTCTATACCGGAACAATTCTGTTGAAGAAGTTTTTCTAAATAAAAAGTATGCCAGTAAAGGGAATCATCGGTTTCGTCATTAGGGTCACCTATATCATCTGGATTTACCTTCATGGTATCACATTTGCCTGAATTTTTATCAGCAGGAACAATAAATTCATGCCCCTTTTTCTCACAAGCATTGAACAACAATCCTAGCAAGAGAATTATAAATAAAAATATTCTATTCATATTTTTTCTTTTAGAGATTGCAAAAATAAGAAATTAGTTTTAATATACCAAAATCTGGTTTTGCTTTGTTCACTATACCAAAAGCATTACAAATCAAATGGGCAAAAGAATAAGAAAGATTAAAAACATCCGGATTCATCGGGAAGGGACTCATATCTTACTATATGGGGCGCTTGCTTTGTCTTTACTATCTTTAGCCTTATGGATATTATTCGACAACAAGGTTCCGTTTTACGTATTCTTGTCTATTGCCCTTATCGTGTATGGAATAGCCACCAATTTCTTCCGTTGCCCCATTCGCCGGTTCGAAGGCGATACCGAAAATATTGTGGTTGCACCTGCCGATGGGCGCATAGTTGTTATTGAGGAAGTGGAAGAAGGTACCTATTTTCATGAAAAACGGCTGATGGTCTCTATTTTCATGAGTCTCTTTAATGTCCATGCCAACTGGTTCCCCGTGGATGGTACGGTTAAAAAAGTATATCACCAAAATGGCAACTTCCATAAAGCATGGCTACCCAAAGCCAGCGAGGAAAATGAACATGCAGACGTACTTATAGAAACAGAAAATGGCATTCATATTCTTGTCCGCCAAATTGCTGGTGCTGTGGCTCGTCGTATCGTAACCTATGCTAATGAAGAAGACGATTGCTATATAGATGAACATCTCGGATTTATCAAATTCGGTTCTCGTGTTGATATGTTCTTGCCTATAGACTCTGAGGTTTTAGTTAAAATGGGTCAATCCACAACTGGAAACCAAACAATAATTGCAACACTGAAATAATGTTTTCTATAAAGAAACATATACCCAATGCCCTTACCTGTTGCAATCTTCTTTCTGGATGCATTGCAACCTCATTTGCATATAACGGCGATATTAAAATTGCATTTCTTTTCATTATCCTCGGTGCCGTTTTCGACTTTTTCGACGGAATGGTAGCTAGGTTACTTCATGTTTCTTCTCCGATTGGCAAAGAATTGGACAGTCTTGCAGATAACATAACATTTGGGGTCGCCCCTTCAATGATGGTCTTTTACGAATTAGGACAACTTAATTGCCCTGTTATTTTTTATCCTATTAAAAACGTTCTACCTTACACTGCATTCCTGATAGCCGCGCTTTCTGCGTTACGACTGGCTAAGTTCAATATTGACGAACGGCAGTCCATGGCTTTTATTGGACTACCTACTCCAGCAAATGCACTCTTTTGGGGCGGTCTTTTTATGCTTCAAAGCAAATATCAGGACACACCTGCTTTCTATGTTGTAATTTTATTATTGGTTCTCCTAACTTCATATCTTCTAATTTCTGAAATACCGATGTTTTCATTAAAAATTAAGTCGAAAAACTGGAAAGATAATAAGTTTTGTTTGTTTTTCGTAGTCACTGCAGCACTCCTGCTTTTTATACTAAGCTTGCCTGCATTCGCCATAATCATAACATGGTATGTTATTCTCTCTATTATAAATAAAAAATAAATGCAGGATCCAATAAGTCAGCAGAAATCAAGAATCCCTTGGATAGATTATTCCAAAGCCCTATTGATCTATCTGATGGTTGTCGGTCATTGTGGAGCCTCGGGACTGTTTTCCCAATTTATATACGCATTCCACATTCCTGCTTTCTTTATAATTTCAGGCTATTTATACAAGCCGCATCATTGGTTAAAAACACTAAAGTCATTCCTGATTCCTATTATTTTCTATTCAATCATTAATTTTATTGTATATGCTACTCCATAATTAATTAGCGGGAATCTGGAAACAGAAAACTTAGGGTTAAGAATCTTCCTGCCATATTTCTTGGATGAGATGCCTCCTGGAATCGAATCCTTATCTCTGGTCAAAGGTATGTGGTTCATTATTGTCTTGATGTTTTGCCGATTTATTATGGGGGATATTCATTTCTTTTATAACCCAATCAAGAAATACAGGGTATTAATAATTGCTATATGTATTTTATGGATACTATTTGAACAAATATCCGGTTATCAAAACCCGCTTTGGAAATATAAACTTTACAAAATAATTTCTTGTCTGCCTTTTGTTTTAACAGGCACAATTATTAAGGATAAAATATCAGTAGAACACATAACTGCAAAAAAGTGTCTCGTATGGGCTGCCTTGTTTATATTTATTACTTTTATTCAAGGAAAATGTGATTTATACACCATAGAATATGGTATTACGTATCCCTTATTCTTTATAAATGCAATCATTGGAAGCCTCATCCTTTTCAAGTCTCTTAGTAATTTCAAGCCTAGAAATTGGATAAAAGTTCTATCAATAGGCACTCTTTTTATTCTGGGGTGCCATATATTCTTAAGAAATTGGATCATGGCTATAATGTCTAAATGCGGAATAAATATAGACCATAATATTAATGCTATTCTGGTTGGTGTTATCATTATTCTTATATGTTATTATCCTATTAGACTTTTAAGACAGTATAAACCTATTCTGTTAGGAAAGTCATAATAACTATATTTGCAAGTCAGATTATAAACTATGCAAGAGCAAACCAATAGGAAAACGATAGCAAAAAATACCATGTTGATGTATATCCGCATGGGAGTTTCTATGCTGGTCTCACTATTCACCTCAAGGGTAATACTACAAGTTCTTGGAGTTACTGACATGGGAATCCAGGCAACCGTAGGGGGAATTGTTGGTTTCATGGGGTTTATCAATGCGGCTTTAAGTGGAGGAACATCGAGATTTCTAACAGTAGCTCTTGGTAAAGGAAACAAAGACGAAATATCGAAAACCTTTTCAACAACTTTTTGGGTACATGCAATACTCGCTGTTATTTTTGTCATAGGTTTAGAAACAATTGGCCTCTGGTTTTTATATAATAAGTTGATTATCCCCCCCGATCGGATGGATGCTGCCGTATGGTGTTTTCACCTAAGTGTTCTATCTGTTCCGTTTGGCATAACGCAAGTTCCTTATGGCGCAACACTTGTTGCTCACGAAAAATTTGACTTATATGCATATACAGGTATGTTTAATGTTTTTCTTAAACTTGCAATTGTATATATGCTTACTTTATTTGACTTTGACAAATTAAAATTATATTCAACACTATTATTTTTTACTAGTATGGGTATGATGCTTTTTTACAGATGGTATTGTACTCATAAATTTGAAGAATGCAAAATCCGATTTGTGTTCGACAAAGAAATTTTTAAACCCGTTATGGAGTTTTCTGGCTGGCAAATTTTTGCAAGTATTGCTATTGCCTGTAGCAATCAGGGCATATTGATTCTTCTTAATATGTTTTTTTCTCCCGCGATTGTAGCCTCCAGAGCCATTTCTCTCCAAGTGAATAATATCGCCAGGCAATTTATGGACAGTTTCAGATCGGCGTCTAATCCACAAATCATAAAAAAATATGCTGCTGGCGACCATGCAGGTTCTAAAATGATGCTGTTAGAAACAACGAGATACTGCTTTTTCCTAATGTTATTAACATGTATACCAACATTTCTTCTTTCGTATCAACTACTATACGTTTGGTTAGGGCAAGTTCCTGAATATACAGATATTTTTGTCAGGTTAATTGTCATTCAAAGCCTTGTACAAACTTTTAATTCTGGTTTCTATACCGCTATTTACGCAAAAGGTAGAATGAGAGAAAATGCTTTGAGTGCACCCCTTATATTGTTTTCTGCGTTTCCCTTCATCTATGTCCTGTTTAAAATGGGAGCCTCACCTGTAGCCCTTTCTTATGCATATATTATAAGCTATGCTGTGCAAGCATTTATTCAGAAACCTCTTATCCTAGTAAAATACATAGACTATAAATGGAGTGATTTCACCCCTCTTTATTGGAATTGTTTTAAGGTCACAATTGCTGCCTGTATTATTCCAGCTATTTTTAGATATGGAATTATAAATCATCTAACTGCCAATCATTACATTATTTTCATCACAGTAGGTACTATCAGTGTTCTCTCGACTGCAGCAGCTATATGGTTTATTGGATTAGACGAGGCGACACGGACAAAACTACTTACATTTATCAAAAAGAAGCTAAAAATTAAATCGCATGATTGAGATAAAAGACCCTAGGCTTTGTACTGGTTGTGGAGCTTGCGTAAACATTTGTCCTAAGAACATCATATCATTTCAGGAAGACGCTGACGGTTTCCGATATCCGCATGTAAAGAAAGAGGAATGCATTAACTGTGGATTATGCGAGAAGGCTTGTCCCTTTATAAGTGGTTCCTATAAAGATTTCATTAATTATGACTCTAACTATCCCGAATTCTACGCGGGTCAGCTTAAAAACAAAGAAGAGCTTTTTGAAGTATCATCTGGTGGGGCTGCATGGGCTATTGTCAAGGCAATAATTTCCGAAGGCGGCTTTGTCTATGGTGCTGAGCAAAAGAATGTGGATATCGTAGAACATACAAGAGCCGAGTCTGTTGCAGAAGCAAAAAGATTAAGACGCTCAAAGTATCTGCAGAGCGACACAAAATACACATATTCAGAAGTAAAGAAAGACCTGCAAGATGGCAATGTCGTTCTATATTGCGGAACAGGCTGTCAAATAGCCGGTCTATTGTCTTTCCTTAGAAAGCCATACGAGAACCTTTACACATGCGATGTAGTTTGTCATGGTGTTCCTTCGCAAAAAGTATGGCAGAAATATCGTGAAGAAAAAGAAAAGAAAGAAGGTAAGCATATCATAGATTTAGTGTTCAGAGACAAATCAATTGGGTGGCTAAGTAATCAATACAAAATCACCTATGACGATGGTTCTGTAGAATTGGAAAAAAGCTCTGAACATCCTTTTCATGCAGGCTATTTAAAGGGACTATTCTATCGGCCATCCTGCGGATGCTGCCACTTTTCACATCTACCCAGACACTCTGATATTACATTGGCTGACTTCTGGAAATATGAAGGAAAATTCCACAGTAAGGAAAACAATGTGGGGGTTTCTCTTATAACGGTAAATACAGAAAAGGGCAAATGCCTACTTGAGAAATCAAAACATTTTATGGAGATTGAAAAAACAACAAAGGATTTAGCTCTTTCAAGTTGTCGCCATCTCCATAATACCCCATCAGAAAATCCTGAACGCGCTGCTTTTTTTTCATATTTCGGTAAACACGGTTACTTCAAGGCAGCAGATAAATTTATCTTTAAGAAAGAAACAAAGACAGAAAAGCTTAAAAAGATTGCAAAACGCATTATTAATTATCGGATGAAAGTAACAGACTTGGAAAAAAGGGAAACTATTTTAACCCATTATTCACTATATAATAATAAAGCCATATTTGTGGAAAAATTCTCAGAACTGTATAGAATTCCCCTATGCTATGGCGAAGACAAAACGCTTGTCTCTGCAAATCGAATAATTAGAGGCATTGCAAGAAGGATAAAGATTAAAACAATTTCTCCCCAAAGCATCCTCTCTAAAGCAGAAAGAAACACGGCATTGATAGATGCTCTGAAACTGCTTGCCCAGAAAAGAATACCCGTTTTCTTCTACAACCGTGTAGGTAAGGAAAAAGTTAACTTTACCTACTCTCCATCTGCACAGCGCAGAATGGAATTAGGGCTTAGTTTCCCCAAAATGTACGAAGACATTGACAAATACGAAGAAGACCTCAAAGAAATATTTGGCAATCTATACAGTAAGGATTATGTAGAAAAAATTGGAAAGATTCCCCAAGTCATACAAAAGGGAGATGGTTATTGTCATGAAGATTACTCTAGTGAATACGTTAATGTCATACAAGGCAAGCGAATAACTTGTTATCAACCTGAAAAATATAAACGAACCCTACACATATATGGCCGTTGCGGAGCCTTCGGATATGCTGTTGAAGACAAATATTCTCTTCCAAGCCTAATTCAATTGTGGCTTCAGAAAAGGGGAATTAGCGATATAAAAGTGATAAACCATGGTCTTTGGGGAGGTTCCGATGAATACATTGACCATAATTTCCTAAATGAGTCTATAGGAATGAAAGATGGGGATATCGTGCTCTTCTACAGAATGCATTTGGACAAACGACTGTTAAAGCATTGGGAAGAAGCGGGTGTTTGGTATCATGAAATTACACATGACTGGCATAAGCGCGAAGAGGCCAAATGGTGTTTCTATGACAAGCCAGGCCACATGAATCATATTGGTTATTCTATTGCCGCAGAACTTATAGTCGATAATCTGATTTCTCACAACTTTAGCTGCCGCCCAGTTGAAAAAAAGGCTATAGAGAACTTGAAACCCGAACGCCTTAAGGATTATCTAAAGAGCCAGCGTAATGCTGAGTTTTACAAGGAAATCCAAGTTTATACCGATGGTATTTTAAAGGAATATCCACTACCCACTGCAGAAGCTGTTTGCGGAGCAATAGTCATGAACTGCAATCCCTTTACAAAAGGTCATCGCTATCTGATAGAACATGCTGCCAGTCAGGTTGACCGGCTTTATGTTTTTGTTGTGGAAGAGGACAAATCTTTCTTTAAATTCAGCGACCGCCTGGAAATGGTAAAACAAGGAGTTGCAGACTTAGAAAATGTGGTTGTGGTTCCAAGTGGCAAATTTATGATATCAGCACTCACGTTTCCTGAGTATTTCATGAAGGACTATGTCAAGGAAAAGAACTTTGACGTCACTATGGATCTTGAGATATTCTGCAAATATATTGCCACGCCTCTTAACATTAAAAAGCGCTTTGCCGGAGAAGAACCTTTCGATCCCGTTACTTCTAACTACAATGAAAACATGCGTAAAATCCTTCCACAATACGGGATGGAATTCTGCGAGATTCCACGACTGTCCATTGACAATGAACGAGTCATAAATGCAACTGAGGTACGACGACTTCTAAAAGAGGGAAATTTAAAAGCCATTGAGGAATATGTTCCTTCAACTACATTGAAAATACTTAAAGATAAATATATTAGTTAATATACTTATTCATGAGTAGATGTTTTTTCGATAAATAAAGAATGGCAGAAAATAGGATTAGTCACTTTGATTGGATTCGAGTAGCTGCAAAATAATAACAATTTATTATCAAAAAGGAAAACAATTAGTATTGTCTAAATGAAAGTTTTAATAATTGGTGGTACTGGAACTCTTAGTTCGCCTATTGTAGATGAATGTATTTGTCGCGGATATGAAGTAACGATGATTAACCGTGGCAAGCGAAATCATTTTATTAATCCCAAAGCTGAATTAATAAAATGTGACATTAACAACGAAGAGAAACTAAAAAGTGTTGTTAACGGGAGAACATTTGACTGTTGTATTGATTTTCTTGTCTTCAACGAAAAACAACTTGAAAAATCACTACGGTGTTTTACCGAAGCAGGAAAAGCAAAACAGTATATTTTTATTTCTAGTGCTCAGGTATATAATACATCTAACAAAGGCATTATGGAAGAAGACTCATCAGAGTTAATTCAGCCTTTATGGTCTTATAGCGTCAACAAAGTTAAATGTGAGCAATTGCTTAAGGAATATTGTAAAAAAAAAATAATCAATTATACCATCATTCGTCCTGGTGTGACATACGGAGACACCCGTATTCCATACGGTATGGATCCTATAAGAGGAAAACATTGGACGATAGTAGAAAGGATTAAAGCGGGGAAACCTATTATCACTTGGAACAATGGTGAGAACAAGCTGAATCTGACACATGTTGACGATTTTGCTAAGGGTGCCGTTGGTTTAATTGGCAATGAATCAGCCTACAATGAGGCATTTAATATAGTCGGCGATTATGTATACTCATGGAAAGAAGTATTGGAAACCATTGGAAAAATTATAAATCAAAATGTAAAAACTATTGATATCCCAGTTGACTTTTACGCTTCTGAACTTTCTGAATACGTTTGTGGGCGTTTAAAAGGGGGGCGCGCACAAGATTTATGCTGTTCTAATAAAAAACTCAAGTCTGTAATTCCTGAATTTAAAACCACTATAACTTTGGAAGAGGGGATAAAGAAGACTATAGACTTTTATAGAAAGAATGATTTTTGTGACGGATTTGATTACGCATGGGATGCAGAATGTGACCGCATTATTTCAGATTATTGTTCAAAAACATACCTTCCTAAAAAAAATATCCGTTATGTAAAATACAATAAGTGCAGCATTAGAGAGAGTATATCTCATAAATTTGACTATTATATAGAGTTTTACAAAGGATCTTCGAAAGGTAGGTTGTTGAAAAAGTTAAGAAAACTTATCAATACAGTTCTTTAAAAGATTCAATATAATCATCGGCATATCCATTCATTTACAATATCCAATTATGAAAAGAAAAAAAATCGTTTTGTCTGGTGTAGGCACTGTAAATAAGGGTTCAGAATTAATGATTTACGCTATCCTACAGGAAATTGAGCGTAGTTTTCCTGATGCTATCGTATACATTGAAGCCCCTTACAATCCTCAAGGATTAGACTATATACATACAAATTTGGAGCTTAAATACAAGCCAATTGTTAAATGGCAGAGCCAATACAAACGGTTACATGTAAAAGGTATTGCAAAACACTTACACATAAATTATGTGCATTTTGATGATGTATATTCAATTAATGGAACTGATTATTTTATTAACGCTAGCGGATTTCTTGTAACAGATCAATGGTACCATAGTGATTATTCTGTAAAAAAATGGGATTTATTACTAAAACGGAATAAGGCAGCTGGAGCAAAAATTATCTTTTTACCACAGGCATTTGGGCCTATTGAAAAAGAAAACACAAAAAAATTGCTGACGAGCATAAACAAAAATGCAACTATTATTATGCCTAGAGAAAAGGTGTCATTTGACTACCTCCTATCATCGGGATTAGTTGACATGGAAAAAGTCAAGCTTCATAAGGATTTCACCTGTCTTGTGGAAGGGATTTTCCCTGAAGAATATAGTCATTTAAAAAATGGAATCTGCATTATTCCAAATCTCCGAATGGTTGATAAAGGTTCCATGAATATGGAGGACTATACAAAGTTGCTTATAGCCGTTATCGAAAGTGCAAAAGAGATGGGGAAGCCTGTATATCTTCTTAACCATGAGGGGGAAGGAGATGAACGACTTGCATATAAAATACAGTCGACTATTAACAATGGGATTGAGGTGGTAACAGGGCTTAACGCATTAGGAGTTAAAGGAATGATAGCTTCTGCATACCTGGTGGTTTCGTCTCGCTTTCATGGTGTTGCATCTTCTCTAAATTCATGTGTTCCCTGTTTAGCCACGAGTTGGAGCCATAAATATGAAGAACTTTTTAAAGACTATGGCCAAAAAGATTGTGTCCTTCCTTTAGATAATGTAAATCAGACCTCTGAAAAAATCAAAGCGTTTCTTCAAGAAAAGACAAATAAGGAGATAAGAGAATCTTTATATAATATTAAAGAGCAAATTCTTAACGAAACAAAGACAATGTGGAGAGATGTTTGGAATGCATAATATTTTATTACAATATTTGTAATCTCATCAAACGCTCTATTTTTTCCTAATATGATAAATACAATTCTGCTAATTCCTTCATATTTACTGTTTTTATTGTCAAAAAACAATACGTTGATAGAAGAAGACCTGGCTTTTTGGGTAAAGACGTTACGAATAAATAAAGGCAGTAGGTTTCGGAATTTCATATGGTTCATGAAAAACTTAAAAGAATACCGAACTGTTTTTTACTGGAGATTGGGCAAACAAAAAAGTAAATATATAAAATGGATAGCTCCTGCTCACCCAACATTATATATTCAAGTTTCACCAAACCAAGTTGGTAAAGGATTTGTAGTTCAACATGGCCACTCAACAATAGTTTTAATTAAATCATGTGGAGACAACTGCCAAATATGGCAAAACGTGACCCTGGGGAAAAAACAATCTGGAGACAAACAGCCAATACCTTCTATTGGCAATAATGTGAAAATCTGCGCTGGAGCAATCATTCTCGGGGATGTTCATATAGGAGACAACTCCACGATAGGAGCTGGGTCTATAGTTCTTAAAAATGTTCCAGACAACTGTGTAGTTGTAGGAAATCCAGCAAGAATAATAAAACGGAACGGAGTTTCAGTTAATGAGAAGTTATAATATTTCTTAAATCCAAATCTCCATTTTTCAAATTATTCTTTGAATAAATATATGAATAAAAATACCAATAACATAAAAGTCCTATTTGTAACTCACGTTGCAGGAATGGCAGGAGCAAATCGCTCTATGTTCCAACTTATCAAAGAGTTAAAAGAAGATTACAACGTGTTTTCTGCCGTTCTAGGTCCTCCATGTGATCCAGACAAAATTACAATAAAGAAGAAACTCGATGAGATTCATGTTGAATATATAGAGACGCGTGTTGTATTTTTTAAACAACACAAACCTACAATAAAGTCATTTTTTAGGTATCTACGTTTTCTTCATTCTCAGAGATTTCTTTATAAAAAGTTAAAACCTTACAAATTTGATATAGTTCATTCTAATAGTGGAGTGATTGATTTGGGGGCTTATATCAGCAAGCAACTTAAAAGTAAGCACATATGGCATTTAAGAGATTTTGGAGACAAAGATTATTCTCTATACCCAGTAGGAGGGAAATTATATGAAAAATATACTTATCGACATGCAGATGCCTTCATTGCGATATCAAAAGCTATTCAAGATCATTACCAAAGAATAATAAATCCTCAGAAGATTCATTTAATATATAATGGAATCGAAGAAGTTGAGGATAGATTCATTGCAAAGCATCAGAACAAACAAATAGAGTTCTTATGTGCTGGAATTATGACTTCAGGGAAAAATCAGATGGAAATAGTAAAAGCTGCTGATGAACTTATCAACAAAAGAAATATAACAAAATTTCATGTCACGCTTGTTGGATTACAAGATAAAGTATACGTCAGTTCGATTATTAAAACTATTAATAATAATAATCTTAATGATTATTTCACTATTCTAAAAGAAACAGATGGCATAAAAGAATTGGCCTCTACTATGGATGTTGGAATAATGTGTTCAAACACAGAAGCATTTGGACGTGTTACTGTTGAATACATGCTCCAAAATCTTATAGTTATTGCCAACGACCAAGGTGCCAATCCAGAAATTGTTGAGGATGGAAGAAATGGCTATATTTACAAAGCTAAATCCTATACAAGTTTAGCTGATAAAATGCAAAAAATAATAAAATCTCCTGAATTCCCCACAAATATCTCGAAAACAGGTATGATTTCGGCAAAATCACGTTTTTTATCTATACATAATTCAAACAACATTTTTCAACTTTATTGTAGTCTATTCACACATTAAGATGAAATTTGACATCTTGCAAATACATATAAAAACAAAAGTATTATGAAATTTTCCATAATTACAGTTTGTTATAATAATCGAGCTGGTTTAGAAAAGACCATTAAAAGTGTTATTGGCCAAACCTTTAAAGATTATGAATTTATCGTCATAGATGGCGGCTCAAAGGACGGAACAAAAGAACTACTCGAACAATACGATGATAAAATAGACTTTTGGTGCTCTGAACCAGATAAAGGCATCTATAATGCCATGAATAAAGGCGTCACCCATGCACACGGTGATTATGCTATTTTCATGAATTCTGGGGATATCTTTTATAACGAAAACATTTTGGATACCATTGCAAGTTTTAACACAGATGCTGATATTATTACTGGTAATGTTAATAGGATGGATAACGATGTGCCTTTAAGGATTTATCGTAAAAGTATATTTCAACAACTTTATCTTGACACCATAAATCATCAAGGTACATTTATAAAACTTACATTATTAAGGAAATTCCCTTATGATGAAACTCTAAAAATCGTATCTGATTGGAAGTTTTGGATTGACTCCATCATCTTTGACAACGCAAATTTATACCTTACGGACACAATTGTGGCAAAACAGGACATGACAGGCGTAAGCCAAAATGGGAAGGTCTTAAACGAAGAAAGGGAAAAGATTATAAACAATTATTTTCCCTCTCTTCTCCAAACAGAGCTAGATAATTACTATCATCTCCAAAAAAGTCCTATAGTAAAAAATTCTGAATATATTAAGTTCAGAACGCCTTTTGTTTATTCTCTATTAAGGAAGGCAACATCGTGTCTATATAGAATTATAAAAAAAATAAATCACGAATAAGGAGCCTGACAAGGACACCTTAACAAACAAAGCAACCAATAATTGACAATTAAATTTATGCCTAAAGTCTCAATTATCGTACCATGCTATAATCAGGCACAATTCTTACCTGAAACGTTGGACTCTGTTTTAGCACAAACATATCAAGACTGGGAATGTATTATCATCAATGATGGTTCACCAGACAATACTGAAGAAGTGGCGAAAAACTATTGTGCCCAAGATAAACGTTTCAAATATATTTATCAAGAAAACAAAGGAGTCATTGCAGCACGTAACAATGCTATTTGCCATAGTCTGGGAAAATATATTCTTCCTCTTGACAGTGACGACTTAGTTTCTTCTGAATATGTGGAAAAAGCCGTTGAGATAATAGATAATAATGATGATATTAAAATAGTTTATAGCAAAGTTGAATATTTTGGGGACAAAACTGGTGATATGCGTCTTCCCGACTATTCTTTATCCACATTGCTTCGAGCTAATTGCTTCACAAATTCATCAATGTTCAGACGCGAAGACTACAATCGCACAGGTGGCTATAACCCTAATATGAAAGAAGGGCTTGAAGATTGGGATTTCTGGCTTTCTATACTTGAAAAGGGTGGTAAACCTTATAAACTTGATTTTACAGGATTATATTACCGCATCATAAATAACAAAGTGTCAAGGAACAAAAATGCTATCAACCAGCATTTAAAATTGCGGCTACAAATGTTTAACAACCATATAGATCTGTATTTTAAGGATTATAATCAAATATATAAGAATTTCTATAACCTACAGAAACAGTATAACGATATTACGAAATCTCGCCTATATCCCATCTTCAAAATGATAAAAAGAATAAAACGTATTGTGTTTAAGATTTAAGCTAACAAAACATCTTAAACAATAATATCTTTGTTCAAATATCCGTACTTTGACTCCATCACTTTTATTTTGAACATATATTCCGCTAAATATCGTATTGGACTGAAGATTTTTCAATAATCTTTTACCCAAGAAGAAAAATAATAAATCAAAAATGGAAAAACCATTTATAAGCATCATCATACCTAATTACAATCACGCAGATTATCTTGATGAAAGAATTCAAAGCGTCTTAAATCAAACATACCAGTATTTTGAGGTAATTATACTCGATGATAAATCAACAGATAACAGTTTAGAAGTAATCAATAAATATAAGGACGATCCACATGTTGCTAAGATTATTGTTAATGAACAAAATTCAGGCTCAACATTCAAGCAATGGCATAAAGGCTTCGAATTAGCAAAAGGTCCTATCATTTGGATAGCAGAAAGTGACGACTCATGCGAAAACACGCTTCTTGAAAAATTAGTCAAAGAGCACATTGAAAAAAACAATGTGGTCACATTCTGCAAATCACAGAGAATGGATGAAAACAGTCTTAAATACGAAACCTTTCACAATGAAATAAAAAGAGGTAACTGGGACGGCAAAGATTTTATTCAAGAATTTCTTGGTAAATACAATATTATTATGAATGCAAGTTCAGCCATCTTTAACAAAAACATCGCATTGTCTATTGATCCACAATATAAATCATTCAAAGGTTCTGGAGACTGGCTTTTTTGGATTGAAATTATTCAAAACGGTTCTGTTTCATATATAGATGAATCTCTCAACTTTTTTCGCAAGCATAGTGCCAATACAACAGAAAGATGTTATACTAACGGAACTGATTTTATTGAAGATAAAAGAATCTTCGATTATCTTGTAAAAAATAGTCTGATTAAATCAAGCACTATTAAATCTATCAGGCGACGCAATCTCATAAAATTCTCCACATTTCCTTTTGATAGTGAAGAAGTTAGGAAAAAAGTAATAGAAACTTGGGATTTTTCGTTAAAAGAACATATTTGCAAGACAGCAATATCACTATTTTATAAATTAAGAAATTAAACTATCTAACTATCATCTACTTAATGGATGAATCTCCGAGAAATACTTTCTATCCTTTATAGATAGCAACCGTCAGTTGGTTTTGTTGGTGATTTTGGAAAATATAAGCTTTTATTGGCTTGTATGATTAACATAAAAAAATCCTTATGTCAATTTCTATCCTTGTTCCTATTTATAACGTTGAAAAATATATTGAACGATGTGCACGTTCTTTGTTTGAACAGACATATCCTGATATTGAATATATTTTCGTGAATGATTGTACTCCTGATAATAGTTTCAGTATTTTAAAAAACGTCATACAAGATTATCCGAATAGAAAGGAACATATTAGAATCATTACACATGAAAAAAATCGAGGGTTGGCGGCAGCAAGAAATACGGCTGTAGAAAACTGCCAAACAAATTTTCTTATGCATGTGGATTCTGACGATTATATAGAAAAAGATGCCGTAGAAAAACTGGTTGCCGAACAACAGAAAGGAAATTTTGATATAGTTACAGGAAATGCTTTGATTCATAGAATTGACAATAAAGTGGTTTTACGCCAAGATGAGCCAAAAGAGAAGAAACAACTTGTAAGGTTTTATGCTGGCATTGTACTTAATCACACAATATGGGGGAGACTTATAAGAACTTCATTATATAAAGATAACAATATTAAGACACTTGAAGGATGTAATATAGGAGAAGATCACCAAGTCATTCCAAGACTCTTTTATTTCGCTAATACATTCTCTTCTATCAATGATATCATTTATCATTATGATTGTACAAATGAAAATTCTTATACAAGTCAAAATAGAAACGCGAGAAAAAATTTACTTCAAAAATACCAAAATACTAAATCATTAAATGTTCTGAAATTATTTTTTGAAGATAAGGAGGATTACTATTTAGATCAGATATACGCTTCTCTTCCACCACAATTAAATCTGGCGCTCTATGCCAGTACGGTTCAAAAGCAGAAGAAAATACATGATGATCTGGCAATCATCTTCAATGGTTTAGACAAGAATCAACTGAAAAAACATGGTTACATATATAGTAAAAAGAAAATATTTTTTATCAACAACTATTATTTTGATCGTTTAAAATATATTCTTTCACATTACTATCATCTGCTATTTAAACAATGAGGCATTTCTTGATAACCATTTTGGGCTTACTGGGGTTTTCAATAGTTACACTTTCGTGTTCGGGTGATAATTATGATGACCTTAATAAAATAATAGTGAACGACACTATTGTTAAGGTAGATTCTGTTATCACGAATGACACCATCGTCAAAACCGATACGGTAATCAAAAATGATACCATATTAATAAATGATTCCATTCCTGCTAACGATACAATTATTATAAATGATACAATTATTAAAACCGACACAATAGTAGTTACTGATACGATTATCGTTAATAAAAACGACAATCTTTCAGACCTTCAACTTGCAGACCCATATATACTTAAAGACGGAATTACTTATTACGCCTATGGTACAAGCCGAACTTCTGTTGGCTTTGAAGCTTACAAATCCAGAAATTTATATGAATGGGAATATGTAGGATTTGTATTAAACAAAGAAAACACAAATGCATCAGAAGGATTCTGGGCCCCTGAAGTTTATAGAATTAATGATGCATATTATATGCTCTATACGGCAGACAAGAAAATATTTGTTGCAAAAAGTAATTCACCAGAAGGTCCTTTTGTACAAATTGGAAAAAGCATAGTCAATGGTATCGATCCCCATCTCTATATAGAGAATGAGAAGTATTATTTGTTCTACACAACTATTATCAAAGGAAACAGGATCTGGATGGGAGAATTGAATGATGACTTCTCCATTAAAAATGAAACCATTCATTTGTGTCTGGAAACCGATAACACTGAAAGCAATATAAACGAGGGGCCCTTCGTCGTTAAATACAACGGAACTTACTATCTAACATATTCTGCTTTTCACTATGAAAACTGGAATTATTGTGTATGTGTAGCAACATCAGATAGTATAACAGGATCTTGGGAAAAAGCTCAATATAACCCAGTATTACAAAAACCACAGAACTGGGTGGGTACTGGACACCATTCCTTGTTTACAGACAAAGAGGGAATAAACAGAATTGTTTTTCATGCTCATAATAATTCCAGTAGCGTACAACCGAGAAGAATGTACATTGGCTCTTATGAAATAGATAATTATGGAACATTTAGAGTTACAGATAAATTTATTGTCCCGAAAATATATACAAAATGAAAAATAAAGTTTTAGCTCTTATTGTTACGTATAACAGGATTGACGATCTTAAGAATTGTTTGATTGCTTTAAAGAAACAATCACTTCAGATTTTTGATATTCTTGTCGTAAATAATGGGAGTAACGATGGAACAAAAGAGTTTCTTGACAATCTTAGAGATGATATCATCGTAATTCACCAAGAAAACCTTGGGGGCGCTGGTGGTTTCTATACAGGAATGAAATATATGCACGAGAATGGTTACGAGTGGCTTTGGATGATGGATGATGATGGAGTTCCTGAAGAAAAACAATTACAAACTTTACTGGAGCATAAAAACCGCTTCAAATATATGAATGCCCTTGTTCTAAACATCGAAAAGCCTTCAGAACTTGCATTTACGGGATTTCATAATCAATCGGTTCCTGATATTCAGAAAAATGATTATATTCTGAATGATTGTCACCCATTCAATGGAACCCTCATCCATAAATCTATTATTGACAAAATAGGGTATATCAAGAAAGAGATGTTTATTTGGGGAGATGAAATGGAATATAAGAATCGTACCCTTAAAGCCGGTTTTGAGGTTGCTACCATTACTCATGCCATTCATTTCCACCCAAAAGAAAAAGGCATTAAAGCCATAGAAAAATTCCGTGGAGGATATTACATGATTTTGGAAAAACCTGAAAAGTTATCACACAACTATTACAGAAATCTTGGTTATCTTGGAGCCACTTATAATGGCTATAAGCATTGGTATCAAGGCCTAAGTTTCCAAATTGTACACATCAAGTATTTTTTGAAAAAAGGAAGGATAAAAGAAGCATGCAAATTCGTAAAATATTATTACAGAGGTAGAAATAATAATTACAACTAAATGGAAAAAATAAAGATTCTCATCGCTTGCCATAAACCTTATAAGGTAATTAAAAACAATGTCTATACTCCGATACACGTAGGTAGGACAAAATCTAAATATAAGGAGGAAATGTCGGATATGATAGGTGATGACACTGGTGACAACATCAGTGAAAAAAATCCTTATTATAGTGAAATGACTGCTCAATATTGGGCATGGAAAAATCTTCACAATGTGGAATATGTCGGGTTTTGTCATTATCGGCGTTTCTTGGAAAAAACTTTCTCTGAGAATAATATAGACGGATTCTTTAAAGACGGGACTGATGTTATATTAGCAGGACCTGTGTTAAGAGACTTTGGCAGATGGAATACGCTCAAAACTTACATTAGTGGAGAAAATCTTGCCATCATGCAATATGCCATCAAGAAACTCTATCCAGAATACTATCAAACTTTTTCTGAATATGCTTATGGCTATATTGATTATCCCTTAAATATACTTATTTGCAAAAAGAGTTTGTTTGACCAATATGCCAAGTGGATTTTCAACATCCTATTTGAATGTGAAAAACATATCAAAATGTCACCATATTCCAGAGAAAGGCGCGTCTTCGGATATATGTCTGAATTTCTACTTCCTGTTTATTTTCTACATCATCGCTACAAAATAAAACCTTTACGCTATACAATAGAATCTGGACATCTGATGGGGGGTATTAGAAAAACAGGATTGTTTAAAATGAAATTAATTGATTTTATTTTCTGGAGAAATAAGAAAAAACCCTTGTTGAAAGTAGATTATTCTATTAAAGCGGGATTAGAAGCCGAAGGTATAATATCATTTAAGGACTTAAACTTATAAAATATGAACTACGCACTGATTATTGCTGGCGGTTCTGGTAACCGAATGGGACAAGATATCCCTAAACAGTTTATGCATGTGGACAATTGCCCTATCATCGTGCATACAATGAAGTGTTTTCAAAATCATCCTGATATCAACGGTATTGCCGTGGTATGCCTTAAAGGATGGGAAACGGTGCTGCAATCGTATGCCAATCAATTTATGATTGACAAACTAAAATGGATCTTTCCTGGAGGCAGTACGGGTATGGAGTCTATCCATAATGGTATCTATGGACTAAAAGAGGCAGGATGTGATGATGACGATCTCGTATTAATACATGATTCTGTACGTCCCTTGCTTAGCCAAGATATCATATCTTCTAACATAGCGATATGCAAAGCTTACGGCTATGCCATCACGGGTATCCAGTGCCGAGAAGCCATCCTTGAAAGTGAAGACGGTTTTTCAACAGAAAAAAGTATTCCACGAGATAAACTTATCCGCACTCAAACGCCACAGACTTTCCGCCTTAAAAACATTATTGCCGCACACGAAGAAGCAAAAGAAAAAGGAATCACTAACTCAGTTGCTTCATGTACCCTCGTAGCAGAATTAGGGGGCAGGACTATGCACATTGTCCCGGGCTCAGAAAAGAACATCAAGGTTACCACGGTTGAAGATCTTGAAATGATTAAGGCACTCATGCACGTACACAAAGAAGATTGGCTGAAATAAAATGGTTAATTATTGCGAAGACTATTGGCTAGATGTTAGGCTTGTTTCTGAACAAATTCCTAATATTGAAAATCTATATGGCAGTAGCATCTTAATTACGGGTGCCACAGGCATGATATGTTCTGCTGTAGCTGAAGTGCTCCTATATTTAAATAAGGAAAAGAACGCAAAAATACATATCATTTTGGCCGGAAGAAATAAAGATAGACTGCAAAAGCGCTTTTACTGTTTCGAAGAAGGAAAAGACTATTCTTTCAGCCACTATGATGCCACTTCTGCCACTCCGCTGGATATAAAAGCAGACTATATCATCCACGGTGCCAGCAATGCAGATCCAGGTAAGTTTGCGAAAGAACCCGTGGAAACGATGCTAGCCAATATCATTGGATTGAACACTCTTCTGAAATCTGCCACTAACAACAACGCTAAAAGGCTATTGTATATATCTTCTAGTGAAGTTTACGGTAGAAAAGAAGAGAAAAGGCCTTATAAAGAATATGACTATGGATTTGTAGATATCCTTAATCCAAGAGCCTCCTACCCTTCCTCCAAAAGAGCAGCGGAGACACTCTGTTCTGCCTATTCTGCTGAGTATGGATTGGACACAGTTATAGTTCGCCCTGGGCATATTTATGGACCAACAATAACAGATTCTGACAGCAGAGCTTCAGCGCAATTTACTCGAAAAGCAAAAGCAGGAGAAGACATAGTGATGAAAAGTGCTGGCAGCCAGCTTCGATCCTATTGCTACACACTTGACTGTGCCTCTGCCATTTTATCTGTTCTCATTAATGGAAAATGTGAGGAAGCCTACAACATCTCAAACTCCAACTCTATAGTTACCATCCGAGAGATAGCTGAATCTTTGGCAAAAGCTGGAAAAGTGAACATTGTTTTTGGAAACCCATCTGACTCCGAACAAAAAAGTTACAATTTAATGGAAAACTCTTCACTAGAATCCTCAAAATTGGAAGAGTTAGGATGGAAAGCGTGTTTCGACATTTCAATGGGGGCTATCAGAACTTTGAATTATTATATTTAATATATGGCAGAAATTATTATTAATGGCAAACCCTTTGTTTTTGAAGAAAAGCCTTGGATTTGTGACGACATAACATTCAAAAAGGAATATGCACAAGAAGGACTAAAATTGATGAAAAAGATACTTGATAAAAACGGTATCGTTTTTCTTCTTAATTTTGGGACTTTATTAGGAGCAGTCAGGGAACACGACTTTATCGGCCATGATATAGATGTTGATTTGGCAATATATGAAAAGGATGTCAATAAACTTGTTTCCATTATTCCTGATTTATATAATGAAGGTATAAAACTATGTCGATACCACAATGGCATCATTTACTCCTTTTTATACAAAAATGTTATTCTGGATATTGACGTATATCTGCACTCAGAATTTCCATACAAATATAGATATTGGAGACTGGTAAGTAAATTATTCCCAAAATTCTATGTTGAAGAAACGGAAAAGATACCATTTAACGGGGGATTATATGACGTTCCTAAAAACCCAGAAAGATTTGTCAAGTATATGTATGGGAAAAATTGGAGAATTCCACAAAAGGGGAAACACGCCCGGTTATACCCAAGATGGATGATCCATATCCACATCGGCATCTTTATTGCAAGATGTTACCGATACGCCAAAAGACACTTGCTCCCGCAAAAGAACATTTAAACCAAATATTTTTTATTATGAAATTAGATATCATCGTCAGTTCTGACGACAATTACATCCAGCATCTGATGGGTATGCTCTGTTCACTCTATGAGCACAACAAAGACCATCATATCGTTTTGCACATGCTTCGTAACGGTAAATTGTTGCCAAAAAACGAGGATTATATTAAAGGCATAACAGAACGTTATGGGCATGAATGCAGATTCTATACTGTTGACGAAACTCCTTTGCAAGGTGTACAGTTCCGTAAAAAACGGCCTTTAACAATGGCAGCGTATTATCGTTTGCTTCTTCCAAATATTCTCACAGATTTAGATAAGGTTCTGTATCTTGATTGTGACATGAATGTCATGGGAGATATTTCAGAATTATTTGAATTAGAGCTTGATAACTATGCTTTGGCTGCATGCCTGGATGATATGCCACATACAAACCAGCATAGGCTTCAACTACAGATGCAAGTGGGAGAACGCACCTTCAACACAGGAATGATGATGTGTAACCTCAAGTATTGGAGAGACCATAACAGCGTTGAGGAGATGATTGAATATGCTAGAAGACCCAAGAAGGAGATTCTGCTTCATGATCAAGATGTTTTTAACTATCAATTCAAAGGACATTGGTACTTATTAGCCCCTAAGTGGAATCGTCTTTCACACCGCACTCAGTGTATAAACTATCCTGGATATCAAGATTTTGACCGTAATGACTATTTGCACAATCCAAAGATCATACATCATTTCATCAAGCCCTGGTTTGACGTATATAAACCAAAGAAAAACCTTTATTTGAAATATGTAAAGATGTCTGGTTATGAGCCTATTGTCTTAAAACATGTTGGCATAAATGAGCGAATCAAAATTTGGGGAACCAATACACTATATTTCTTCAAACGCTATATTAATCCATTTGTACCAAATATTGTGTTCTTATTATTCTCAGACATAAAATTTATCCTAAAGTTTATTTATAACCTTATTACAAAAGGGAAAGTAACGCGCAGACCCAGATTGTTTTTTTATAAGGCCGAATAAACAAAATGAATAGAGCATATACAGACTTGCTGAAATTCTTATGTTGTCTGCTGATTTTCCTGAGGCATTTTTACGGGGGAATTTGGACAGAAACCTTTGGAGTGATATCTTGTACATTGTTCTTCTTTTTTTCTGCTTATGGGATAACTTTGTCACAGATACATAAAAACCTTTCTCTGCTTAGTTTTATTAAATCCAAACTTATCAGAATCTGGTTACCTTTATTACTAACTAATGCAGTAACCCTATTATTCATAAGACTATATACAGAAGGGTGGAACATACCCCATTTCATTAGACCTTTCAATTATTCAGCAGAGGTTCTATTTCCATTTATATTATATCTATTTGATATTTATATGATGGACCCTGTAACTTGGTTTCTGCATGAGCTTATTGTTGCATACGTATTTATATGGGGGCTTCTTCGCATCAAAATACAGAAAAAGAGAATCCTTACTGCATTTCTTTTATACATCGGGTGGGAGTTCGTTTTCTTTTATTTCGGATTTAAAGATATGTATAAAATTGAGACGGTTGGTATTTTAGCTGGTCTCGTATATGCTCACTATAAAGATGTATTTGGGATTAGTTTACAAAAAATGCATTATATTAGGATAATATCATTATTGGTTGTTATTCTATCTATAGTCCTGTATTATAAAATAGGCCATGGGAAATTATATATATTGCTCTCTATTGCCTATTCATCTGCTTGCATTTTAGCCGTAATAGCATATTCATACACTTACAATAACTTAAATGATAGGTATAATATATACGCTTTTCTTAGCAGCGTGTCGTTTCCTATTTATCTTATTCATAATAAATATTGTGCAAGTAGTAATGAATTGGGGGTTCTTACTGTTTTTTCTTTGACTTTTTTGTCTGCAATTATATTGTTTTTTCTTAATAATTTTGTCGTGAAAGTTTTTAGGCTCAACTGATTTATGAAGATTTTTGCTAGGAATATATCATGGGTATTTACTCCCATAAGAAACAATATGACTTTTTTTGTCTTTATGTTTCTTTTAGGGTGTATTTGCATTTTATCAGATCCTGAAACATACAAAACAACTACTTTTTTTCAGTTACTATTTGATGACTATATCGTCTGTTTATTATTATCTCTGATTCCTGGTCGAGCAAGGACATGGATAAAAGGTGTCCTTTATGTTATTCTATATGCATTTGCCTTTATTGATGTATATTGTATCGTGCGTCTAGGTTCTGGAATCAATCCCACATTAGTACAAACCGCCTTAGCAACAAATTCATCTGAGGCTTCGGAAGCATTCAAAACATACATTTCATTTAATTATTTCCTATCGCCTATTCTACTTGTTTTGTTTTGCTTGCTTTTACAAATTTTCTATTCCTATAAGAATAGAAATAAGATTGTTGAGAAATCCTTTGTCAGAAAATCATCTTTATTATCTTTAAGAACAAAAAAAATCATAAGCCTTGGTTTTATTGTCCTTTTAATAGTTTCCGCTGTCATTGATTTTACACCGAAACGTTTTTTTGCTGTTATTTTAAAAGGAAATGTAGATAACTATATGATTCTTAATTGCCGGAAAGACGTATATCATGCAGGAGAAATATATTATATTCCCATTTACAAATTCATTTATTCACTCAAAGTTAACAGCTATGGCTTTGAAGATGTTAATAATATCAAAAAGACAATAAGTGAAATTGACATTAAACAATGTAATTATAAATCCCCCAATATAATCCTCATAATTGGTGAGAGTCATAGCAAACATCATTCAGAATTGTACGATTACTCATTACCTGTTACACCATTTCAAATGGAAAGATATAAAAATGGTGATTTATTCCCCTTTTCAAATGTAATTTCACCATTCTCATATACATTAGACTCTTTTAAAAATTTATTTTCTATCTCAAGTATTGGAGACAAAGGGAAGTGGACAGACTACCCCCTCTTTCCTGCCATCTTCCGCAAAGCTGGTTATCATACTACTTTCATTACAAATCAATTTACTCAAGATTCTAAAAATTTTGTAGACCAATATGTAGGTATGTTTTTCAATAATAGAGAAGTAAGCGATTCTCTATTTGATGTAAGAAACAAACATAAGCATGAATTTGATGGGGATCTGATTTCTGATTATGATTCTCTTCAAGTATTCAATACAAAAAACAATCTGATTATTTTTCATCTTATAGGGTTGCATGCTGAATATAAAGAACGCTATCCCGATTCGTTTAAACGTTTCTCTATTGATGATTATAAAAATCGTAAACTAACTAAAGAACAAAAACAAATTCTTGCAGATTATGACAATGCTGCTTTATATAATGATTTTGTTCTAGAACAAATTATTAAAAAATTCGAGAAAGAAGACGCAATTATCGTTTATGTTCCTGACCATGGAGAAGAATGTTTCGATGGCAATACTGAACACGGACGGCCAGTGAGATATAATCCTGTTGATGTGTACCAGATGTTTCAGATACCTTTCTGGATTTACATGTCTAAAACCTATCAAGAGAAAAATCCGGATATCGTTGAATGTATTAAAAAATCCACAAATAAACCATTTATGACAGACCAAATTGGGCAAATGCTTTTGTTTCTTGGAGGTATAGATACAAAATGGTTTAGGAATAAAGATAATATCTTGGATGATCATTTTAACGTAAATCGTAAAAGAATCATCAAGAATGACACAAATTATGATGAACTTATTAAAAAACTAAAAATATAATACCTAATATCAATGAACATAAGAAACTCTGTTATATATCCTATTGAAAGGCTATTATATAATTACATTGTCCGCCCATCTCTCTATAAGAGGCCTAAATACAAAAAGAAATACCGTATTTCTATTTGTGGTATTTTCAAGAACGAGGCACGATTTCTGAAAGAATGGATGGAATATCATATCATGATCGGTGTTGATCATTTCTATATGTATAACAACAATTCCGAGGATAATTATCTTGAAGTTCTGCAACCATATATAAACCAAGGTTACGTCACTTTAGTTCAATGGACAAAAGACCATGCACAAATGGAGGCATATCAGCATTTCTATACGAACTATGCCAAAGAAACACAATGGTTGTCATTCTTGGATATTGATGAGTTTATAGTACCACGGTATGCCAAAGATATCAACATCTGGATTAAAGACTACGAGAAATATCCTGTAATCCTAATCTATTGGAAAATGTTTGGAACATCAGGAAAAATGAAACATGATGACAGCAAACTAACCATCGAACAGTATATTGTGAGTCATGAAGGGTTTTCCTCTAAAAAGGGAAAATGCATTGTAAATACCGACTATGAAGTGGCGTTTTGGAACGAAATGAGTCATCATCACACATGTGTAAAATATCCGTTTTTCGGAATAAACATTCGATGTAATGCCATTAATGTTTTTCACCGATTCGTTATAGGTTCTAACCCTGGAATTGATAATTATTCAAAGGCTACTATTCAAATAAATCATTATTGGAGTAAGGCATGGGATATTTACGATGAGAAACGTCAACGTACAGACGTGTTCTTCAAAGAGAATCCAAAGAAAAACCTTGATTATTTCTACAATTTTGAAGAGCAGAATATCACTTGTGATTACAGTATTTTTCGTTTCTTAATGCAGTTAAAACATAGGTTACTAGGAATAAATTAATTATGCTAAAGAACATACTATTGTTCCCTTTTGTCATTCTACACATTATTGCCTATTTGCGATCTCCTAAAAAAACCACTATCAAGGCAGATATTTGCAGATGGAAAACAATAAGGAACTATATAGACTGTGACCATGAGATTAAAAGTCTCATCAAGTTATTAATACAGCAAAAGGACTTCCGAACCCAGTTTTATCTGCGGATAGGTCCCGAACGAGCATTACTCAAATTATTACTTAGGCCTGTTCCTTGTGATATAGAAGGTGATGTCTTCGGAGAAGGACTTTTGCTCATCCACGGATATGGCATCGTTGTAAATGGCGCTACTAAAGTCGGGAAAAACTGCACTATCTACCATGGTGTAACTCTTGGTGTCGCTAATGATTTGAGAGAAGCACCAACTATTGGTGATAATGTCTTTATTGGTTGTGACGCCAAGGTGTTAGGTGGTATTCACATCGGTAATAATGTAAAAATAGGAGCTGGAGCTATTGTCGTTAATGATGTTCCCGACAATTGTACTGTGGTGGGAACCAAAGCAAAATATATAAAATGAAAATACTCATCGTTTGTAATTCTCTTGGTGGAGGTGGAGCAGAGAGGGTCGGGGTTAATCTAGCTAACGGATTTGCTAAGAAAGGACATCAAATAAGCATCATAACAGATGTGTTTCAACCCTCAACATATCCTGTTGAACCTAATGTAACAATTATTCCTTTATGCAAGAAAGGAAAAGGAAAATTTGAAAAATGGATTGGTGCTATTGGCATAATTAGAAACATAGCTAAGAGAGAAAAACCGGACACTATCATTGGTATTATGCAATTATGCTCACTTGTAGCAAAAATAGCAGTATTATCCTTGAATATTCCTGTTATCATGACTGAACACGATTCTTTCCTAAGACCAGATTCTTTCAAGCTTACATTATGGGAAAAGATTTCAAAATTCCATTTAAACAAGTTATATGATTGTGTTACTGTTTTAACTGAAGCAGATAGGCAATTAATAGCAAGAAGGTTAAAAAACATTGTTGTTATGCCCAATCCTCTGACTTTTGAAGCAACAAAAGAACTCCCCCTAAAAGATAAAATAATTTTGTCTGCTGGCAGATTATCAAGTTGGCATGTAAAAGGATTTGACTTGTTAATCGAGGCTTGGAGCAAGATAGCACACGAATTCCCTGAATGGAAATTACAAATAGCTGGTGATGGAAAACCATCAGATTTTGATTATCTTACTAATCTTGCAAAAAAGTTAGGAGTTATCAACCGTATTGATTTCCTTGGTTATCGTACAGATATGCTTCAACTATATCAAAAAGCAGCTATTTATGTGTTAGGAAGCCGAAGTGAAGGACTTCCTATGGTTGTTATAGAAGCAATGAGCCAAGGATGTGCCGTTGTTGCCATAGAGAATTTTGGAAGAACAAAAGAAATCATTACGAGTAAAAAAGAAGGACTTCTTTGCAAAATGGAAGATACAAATGATCTTGCCGAGAAAATAGCAGAAATGATTCGTAATGACAAATACCGACAAGATGTCCAGAAAAATTCTATTGAACGGTCGAAATACTTTTCTTTAGATCACATTATAACAATGTGGGAAAATCTTATTCAGAAACTTATCCAATAATCATCACATATGGAAATATTTATATTTGCTGTCTTCTTTTTTCTATCCGTATCGATCAGCGATTCAAAAAACGGTCCGAAAGTATATCGCCCCCTCTTATTTCTGACTACAGTCTTTTTTATTGTATGGGCTGGGGTCCGTACTTTTATATGGCCTGATACAGCAGGATACGTTCTCCATTTTATAAACAGCACACCAACACTCTTTGATTTTTCCTTTAATTCTAACAACTATTTATATTCTGAAAAAGGATACTATTTGTTGGCATCTATAATCAGAACATTTTCAGATAATCCTGTTATTTATTTAACAACTATTGCAGGAATTGGCTTATTTTTTATATATAGAGGACTTAACAAATATTGCATCTTCCCACTTATTGGAATGGCTGTATATATAGCTCGCTTTGTATTCGGAAGACACTTTATTCAAATACGTTCAGGACTTTCGATTGCTATTATATTCTGGGCTATGCAATATGTCACTAACCGAGACTGGAAAAAATGGTTCTTCTCACTTCTTATTGCATATTTTTTGCATACAAGCGCATTAGTTGCATTACCTGTTTATTTTTTAAATCGGCTAAAACTAAACAAAACTCGCATATTATTAGGATTAGCTATTGCATTTTCTATAGCTGTTTTTTTCAGAGGTCCGATGAAAGCATATATTCAAGATGCTTCTAATGATACGAATTTGGCTACTTCTTATACAAGTAACGATAAAGGTTACTATAAAAGTTCTGAGGGTAAAGGACTTGCAAATCCTATGCTTTATTACCAAACTGTAATTTTGCTGGCATTTACTTTTGGTGAAAAAAAATTGAGAAATAAAACGAAGCATTACGATACTTTAAGGGATGGTTATTTTTATTCGACATTCTTACTCATCGTACTTAATATGTTCCAAATATTATCTGCAAGAACATCTACCATTTTTGCGACTTATGAGGTCTTAATAGTTCCCTTATTGATACTACTATTTCCTCAAAAACACAGATATTTAGGATTTTTAGGTGTTACAGCCATTTATTGTGCAATTTTCTATATGAACTATTATTAATTATGAGAATCGCTTATATTATTCCTAGTAAGGTCAAATTTGGGCCTAATTTAGTAGTCTTGGATTTAGTAAAATTGATGATGGAAAGAAATCATCAAGTAAAAGTTTTTTATTTTGATGATGTAACTGATGACGCCCTTATTGATTTCCCCTGTGATGTTGAACGAATAAAATACACTCAAAAAATCAATTTTTCCGATTGGGATGTTGTTCATTCTCATTGTTTACGACCAGATGCCTACATTTTCTGGCACAAACCTAAAAAAAGCAATACAAGATTTATAACAACTATCCACAATTTTGTTCGTGAAGACCTAAAAGCAACATATAACCCATTTATTTCAAAAATATTCTCTCCTATATGGATGAATCTTTTAAAACGACATGATATGCGCGTTGCTTTAAGTAAAACAGCAATGGAATACTATTATGAATGGTTTAAAAGGGATGAAATAACTTATATTTATAATACACGTAAGTTGGATGCTAAAGGTGATCTAACAGAAGAACAAAAAAAAGAAATCCTTGATTTCAAAGGCAATAGCTATTTATTAGGCGTAAACGCAGGAGAGACCAGCAGAAAAGGTGCAGATCAGATAATCAGAGCCCTACCCTACTTACCAGACGTAAAACTCTTCATGGTTTGGAGAGCACCTGATCGGCCAGACTTACGACAACTAGCCAAGGAATTAAATGTGGAAAAACAAATCTTATTTGCTGGATTTAGAGAAGATGCTTACAGATATCAGAAATACTACGATGCTTTTGTTATTCCTAGTCGTAGTGAAGGTTTCCCACTTGCCATGTTAGAAGCTGTTGCACTAAAATGCAACATGATTAGTTCTGATATTCCAATATTCAAAGAGTTTTTTGATGAAGACGAAATTAGCTTTTTCCATCTTGAAGATACGCCATCAATGATTAATGCTATAAAAGAATCCCAAAAGAATAATAAATCTGAGAAAGCGTACCAAAAATACTTAAAGCTTTTCTCACCAGATGTTATTGCAGATAAATATTTAGAAGTATATAAAGGATAATAAAAATGGATTTACTAAAGAAATACAAAAGACCAATTTATAGAATCTTGAATTGGCTCATACCTGATGATAAAAAGTATCTGGCTTTTAACTATCGTTGGAAAATTGGGCATAAACTGGACTGGAATAATCTTCAGACCTATACAGAAAAAGTTCAGTGGTTGAAACTATATGACCAAAAACCAGAATATGCAATTATGGTTGACAAATATAAGGTTAAAGAATATGTAGCAAAAAAAATTGGGACTGAGCATATTATACCGACATTGGGTGTTTGGGATAAAGCCAAAGATATAGATTTTAATACATTACCCCAAAGATTCGTACTGAAGTGTACTCATGACTCTGGAGGTTTGGTCATCTGTAAAGACAAAAACAAATTGGATAAAGAAGCTGCAAGAAAAGAAATAGACAAAGGGCTTAAGATGAGTTTCTACATGGAAGGTAGAGAATATCAATACAAAAATGTTAAGCCCCGTGTTATCGCAGAACAATACATGGAACAAGAAGATGGAAAAGGACTTGATGACTATAAAGTCCTTTGTTTTGGCGGAAAAGCAAAACTTATCGAATTACACCAAGGGAGATTTACAGATTCACATACCCAAGATTTCTATGATAGGAATTGGAACAGAACAAATATCACACAAGGTGGATATGGGACAAGGGCCAAAACAGAGGCTCCAAAACCTATCTGCTTTGATGAAATGATAGCAATGAGCGAGAAACTCTCAGAAGACATGAGACACGCGCGTATTGACTGGTATATTGTAAAAGGAAAACTATATTTTGGAGAAATCACACTCTACGATGGCAGTGGATTAGAACCGTTTGACAGATATGAAGATGACCTTATGATGGGGTCTTGGATAGATATAAATAATTAAAAATAAAGTAAAATGTTTGAGATTTTTGAAGAAAAGGAATCGCAAGTGCGTTCCTATTGCAGACACTTTCCTGTGCTGCTCGACAAGGCTGTTAATGCAGAACTGTTTTCTGCGGAAGGTAAAAGATATTTAGACTTCTTAGCTGGAGCTGGTGCTATTAACTATGGGCATAATAACCCATATATCAAAAAAGCCATCCTAAATTATCTTTCCCAAGATAATATCTTACATGCTCTTGATTTATTTACGGTAGCCAAACAGGATTTTCTGAAGACTTTTGATGACATCATTTTAAAGCCCAAAGGTCTGGACTATAAAGTGATGTGCTGCGGATCGACTGGTACTAACGCCGTAGAAGCTGCTTTGAAACTGGCTCGAAAAAACACCAAAAGGCAGCATGTCATCGCTTTCCATGGTGCATTTCATGGTATGACAACAGGTGCATTGGCCTGTACTGGTGAACGATTTGCCCGTGAAGGTGCTGGCATATCTTTAGATAATGTAACTTTTGCTCCTTATAGCCATCAGATTGGGGGATGGCAACAGTCGTTAGAGTATTTAAACTACTTATTAGAAGATGACCATTCCGGAGTTCCCATGCCTGCAGCTATCATCTTAGAAACTATTCAAGCGGAAGGGGGGATTAATGTTGCGGATGTGGAATGGCTCCGTGGCATAAGATCTATCTGTGACAAATATGGCATCATCATGATTGTGGATGATATCCAAGTAGGTAATTGCCGCAGCGGTAAGTTCTTCTCATTCGAAAGAGCTGGTATCAAACCGGATTTGGTAACTCTCTCAAAATCTATCAGCGGTTTGGGCATGCCCATGTCTTTGCTGCTTATTCGCCCACAATTTGATATTTTTGGACCAGCAGAACATAATGGAACCTGGCGCGGAAACCAATTGGCTTTCGTTGGTGCTAAAGCAGGTTTCGAGTACTATCGAGACCATCATATGGAAGAAATGGTTGCTAAGAAGGAAGCTATCATTAAAGATTTTATGGAAAAAGAAATCAAACCCATAGACGACCGCTTAAAGATTCGTGGAATGGGAATGATTTGGGGTATTGACTTCGCGGCCATTGACGCAAACCTCTCAAAAGCTGCTATGCACGCTTGTCTGGATCGCGGTATGATTATTGAACGTGCAGGAAGTTTCGATTGTGTATTGAAATTGCTTCCTCCATTAACGATTCCTGAAGACCAATTAAAGGAAGGATTACAAATTATAAAGGAATCAGTTAAACAGGTTTTAAATAAATAGAAGCATTTCTTTAGATAAGGTTTCATTATCTTAACAGCCACTCCATTTTGATGGGGTGGCTATTCATTTATCGAAATGAAAGAAATCATCATCTTTGCTGACGGTAATCCAGAAAGTCCCCAAACATGGTCGAACATACCTTCTTGTTTGGTAAGAACGTTAAGAAATAAAGGTGTAATAGTTCATGCTGTATCGTTAAAGAATAAATTCCTTTCATCACTTTATGATAACTATATCAGAAAATGCATAAAAGTCTTAACAATTTGGTATGACAATCCGCGTTATTATGTATATACTTGGATTCATAAAATGATTGGAAACAAAAGAATAAATGAAACCGTAAAAAAATATTCTCATGCAGATTACTGCTTCTTTATTAATTATGCTTTCTATAACAAATACAACCATATTCCTACCTTATTGTTGAGTGATTGGACGGATGTCTTAAGTTTAAAAAGAGAAGGAAAAAAAACAAGAAGATTCAGTAAACGTTTTTGCGAACAACAAAGAGAGGCGATAGAGCATGCAGAACATACCATTTCTATCTTTGAATTATGCGCCAAACAAATGAAAGAACTATATCCAAAAGGAAACATTTCTTTCTTAGGAGGGAATGTGATTAACGATTTATCTGGCAAATCAATTGAGGAAACGAGTTCAACCGATTATGCTCAAAATATCATTGATAAAAAAACAAAATCAAATAGGGTTTTGTTCGTTGGGAAACCTGACAGATATAAAGAAAGTGCTATCAAATTGATTGAAGCCGTAGGACTATTACGCCAAAAAGAAGATTATAAGGATCTGGAAGTTGATATTATTGGAATTCGGAAAGATCAATTACCAGAAACACCAGACTATGTTATCTGCCACGGATTCCTTCGTAAAGACAAAGAGAAAGAGCGGGAGACGTTCTATTCTATCTTAGAAAATGCAAAAATGATCGTAAACCCAACTCCCAAATGGGCTGCTTATTCTTCTATCGTGGAGGCAATGTATTTTTATACCCCTGTTATCGTTTCTCCATTCGATGACTTTGTAAATGAATTTGGGAAGGAAATAAAATTCGGACTGTATAATAAAGAGTTTACAGCTGCATGCATCGCTAACAATATCAAATCTATTATTGAACATCCTAACTATGCTTCCTTATGTCATAATGCTCATGACACAGTCAAAGGTTATACTTGGGACGCGTATGTAGATAAAATACTCAAGTTGATAGAAGATTAGCGAACAAATAAGACTAAAACGATGACAATTAGTGTTATTATGTCTGTCTATAAGACAGAGGAACCCAAATATTTTAAAGAAGCACTGAAAAGCATCTGGGATGACCAAAGCCGGAAACCAGAACAAATCGTTTTGGTGGAAGATGGACCGTTGACAGATGGATTGTCAGCGGTTATTGATCGTTGGAAAGAGAAACTTGGAGACGTGCTATGCGTTTGTAAGAATGAAACAAACCTTGGACTGACAAAGAGCCTCAACGTGGCATTGCAACACGTAACGACAGACTTGGTGGCAAGAATGGACAGTGATGATCGTTCGGATGCCAAACGGTTTGAACGACAAGAAGCGTATTTTGAATCACATCCTGATGTAGATATCGTCGGGGGTGCCTTACAAGAGTTTGATGAGGGACATGACTGTCTGAATGTTCGCAACTATCCGCTCACACACGAGGAAGCCATCAAATATATTATGAAAGCCTCTCCCCTGGCCCACCCCGCCGTGATGATGCGGATGAAGATGTTTCATGAGGGACTGAAATACGATGAACGTTTCCGTATGAGTCAGGATATCCAACTATGGTTTGATGCGATTATGAAGGGGTATCATATCGGGAATATCCCTGAGGTGGTGCTTTATTTCCGTCGTGCCGGAGATGTTTTCAAACGACGCAGTAGGGTAAAAGCAAAGAATGAGTTCAATATCTATATGAACGGCATCTATCGGATGCATGGGTTGTGGACAACAGCCTATCGCTACCCTATCGCCCGCTATATCTTCCGTAATCTGCCGACTCCCATCGTAAAATGGATATATGGGAGTAAGTTAAGAAACAGAGTTTTGAAACGTTAACCTTAACAAAATGAGAATTGCATATATTGTACCTTCTTTACTCAATAAGGCTCCTGTACAAGTAGTGAGAAATCTTGCTACAGTAATGACACAACATGGGCATTCATGTTGTGTCTATCATTTTGATAAAATACAAGAACTTGATTTTCCTTGTGAGACCCGACATGTCAGTTTCAAAGACCAAATAGACTTTAGCCAATATGACGTAGTACATACGCACTGTCTAAGGCCATATATATACATTGCAGTTTCTAGTTTAAGGTTTCAAGCTTCAAGTATTTTTCGCAGAACTCCTCAACATATTAAAACTAGTTTTGTGATGACAGTGCACTCTTATGTGTGGGAGGATTTTGCTTATGAGCGAGGAAAAATAACGGGTTGGCTGATGGCAAAACTTTTTCTGCTAACCTGCAAATACCATGATAAGGTGATTACATTAAGCCAAGATGCCATAGACTATTATTCCAAATGGATTAAAAGAGAGAAACTATCGGCCATCTATAACTGTGTGATTATTAACAAAAAGGAAGAACTGACAGAAGAAGAAAAGACGGATGTGTTATCATTCAAAAGAGATGGAATTCTCTTTGGAGTGAACTGTTGGCTTAAAAAGATCAAAGGGCTTGATGTTCTCATTAAAGCTTTGAACAAACTTCCTGAAAACTACAAACTATATATTGTTGGAGATGGCCCAGAAAGAGCGTCACTTGAATCTGAGGTAAATAGTCTTGGATTAACTAATCGTGTGAAGTTTGCGGGTGCCAAAATGAAGGCTTTTCGATATCTTCCATATTTTGATGTCTTCACTTTAACCAGTTGGAGTGAAGGTTTTTCTCTTTCTTTATTAGAGGCAGCCTTATATGGAAAACCGTGTGTTAGTTCTAATCTCCAGGATATCAAAGAGAAATACGGGGATAATGTGTTCTATTTTAATATGCCAGATGAACTGGCTTTGGCAGATGCTATTATGAAGGCAGCTGGAGAAGAAGGTCACCAAAAGAGTAAACAGCTAAAATTACTGGCTGAGGAAAAATTCTCAAAGGAAGAATTCTATAAGAAGCATCTGATGGTTTATACGAGAAAAGAGAGTTGTTTATGACAAAGAATGAAGAGATATTTTTAGAATTGCTGAAAATAGGTCTATGGGGTGAGGAAAACTATATCAATAACCTTAAAGATAACAAAGAGTTTTTTAAGGATATTGATTGGGAGGAGGTATATCGACATGCTGTAGCCCAAACAATGATAGGGATACTGGTGGATGGTATTAATTCCATTGGGCTGAATGAATTGAAAGTTCCGCAGGATATTAAATTTAAATTGATTCAGCATGTGATTCGAATAGAACAGGCCAATGAGAAAATGAATATATTCCTGCCTCAACTTTACAAAAAACTTAATAAAGCGGATATCCATGCCTGGCTCTTAAAAGGTCAAGGAGTGGCTCAATGCTATTTAAGACCTAATCACCGGCAATCAGGCGATATTGATCTGTTCTTTTTGAATAAAGCTCACTATGAAAAGGCAGGGGAGCTGCTATCAAAATATGATAATGGCAAAGAAACAGAGGAAACAGAACACTATGCTTTTACGATAAATGGTATTGTGGTGGAACTGCATGGGAAGATAGTAGCCCGAACAAACAGAAAACTGGATAAGAACTTTATTCCCTGGACAAAAGAGATTGCTCAAAATGAGGAAGAAATCATTCAGGATGGAACCCAAGTGACTCTTCCACCTATTGCTTTTGATGCTGTGTATATCTTAATTCATATGATGCGCCACTATTTTGAAGGTGGAATTGGATTAAGACAGGTCAGTGATTGGATGAGATATCTTTATGTCCATCATCATCAGATTAATCAAGAACAGTTAACAGCTCA